>ERZ1673745.72-NODE-72-length-125559-cov-39.197826_pt1 | contig 125559 bp, 78 predicted proteins | sample MGYA00580206_ERZ1673745 | MGnify/ENA primary metagenome ERZ1673745 (study PRJEB41218, sample SAMN15661753) | gut metagenome | host: Homo sapiens | place: Canada: London | collected 2015-08-20/2019-03-30 | study: EMG produced TPA metagenomics assembly of... | reverse complement strand
TTGCAAATAACTTTTTCATTGTGTGTCTAATTTTTAAGATTAATTAATTAAATTACTTATTATGTTTATTTATTGTTCTTCTCTTATTTTAAAACTTCGCGGAGAGACGGGGATTCGAACCCCGGATACCCTTTAGGGGTATACACGCTTTCCAGGCGTGCCTCTTCAACCACTCGAGCATCTCTCCAATCAACATCTGTTCTGAAATCGGGTGCAAATTACAAAAAAAATGCGAACCGCGAGCGTTTTCAGCTACAAATGTATTCTTTTTTTTGTTCTTCCACTGCATTCTCAAAGTTTTATCCACAAGAAAATCTCAAAATTAATAAACTTTAAAATCTTCGGAACGTTATTTGAGCATTCCAAACACTTTTAAAGCGTTTTCAGAAGTGATACCGCCTATTTCTTCAGGCGAATTTCCGTATATTTCCGCTACTTTTAACAGAGTATCCTTTACATTCGCACTCTCGTTTCTTTTACCCCGGTTCGGCACGGGAGTTAGATAGGGAGAATCGGTTTCAAGAACAATCCGTTCCAAGGGGATATTTTGCAAAACTTCCGGCAATCCCGATTTCTTAAATGTCACCACACCGTTAATCCCAATGAAGAAATTAGAAAACTCCAGCATACGGAATGCCTCTTCCCGTGTTCCCGTAAAACTATGGAAAATCCCCCTTAGAGAAGACGTTTTATACGGTTTCAATATATCATATATATAGTCGAACGCCTCCCGGCAATGAATCACTACGGGTAATCCATACTCCAACGCCCACCGCACCTGCCGTTCAAAGGCAATCTGCTGTTCCTTCAGGTAAGTTTTATCCCAATAAAGATCCATGCCTATTTCACCGATTGCGACATAACCGTCCGGCATTGCCAGATGTCCGGCCACAACAGCCAGTTCCTTCTCATAACCGGCATCCACAGAAGTGGGATGCAGCCCTATCATCGGAAAACAATACCCCTTGTACTCCGAACAGACCTTAAGCATGGGTTCAATAGTGGTACTGTCTATATTGGGCATAAAAATATGGGTGACTCCTGCTTCCCGGGCGCGCATCATCACCTGCGGCAAATCCGATTGGAAGTCCTCCAAAAAAAGGTGGGAATGTGAATCTACTAATTTCATTTTGCAATCTCTTCTTTTTCACCGGTACGGTAATAATAAATCAAGCCATAAGCGCGACACAACTCCAGACGTTTTTCATTCGGCATAACCTCTGCGTATTTCCGCTCCACCTGGTTCCAGATATCCAGAATCAGAGCATCGGCTTCGGAGCGCATGGAAGCAAGAGTTTCCAGACTGCGCGCTGTCAGCGCCTGCAAGTTCCTCTGTCTCTCGTAGCTCTCCATGAAAATATCATAATGTACCCTGACTTTGGCAATGGTAGGATTATAAATAGGAATTCCGCCCTGAGAAATGCGCCGGCTCTCGCCTTCCACTATTTTACGTCCCCACTCTGCAAGGGCTGCCTCCGTAGACAAATCCGGAACATTATTGTTTCTCATATCCAAGCCGTAGAACTCCTTATGAACGGTACGCACCTCCGAACGAATCACTGCCAGATTCAGTACCTGGATAAAATGCGATATGTAAAGACGGGCAGTCTTTACATTTGCCTGATGCTTACGTCCCGCCTTTGACTGACGCTCAAAACATTCCACATAATACGAATGTGCCGCTTCAAACTTTACCAGGAAATTCCGGGCATCCGTAAGTACCTTCAGAGACACAGCCAAATCATACACATTATATGTGTCACCTTTGGCAACAACGGCTTTCAACGCACGTATTCTTGCCTGATCTGTATTTGGTAATCTTCTGTAAGGCATTCTTATCGGCTACTGACAATTACACTTCCCGGTACATCAACTCCTTTATAAGCTTATCCAGTTCTCTTTTCCTCTCAGCCGTCACATTCACGGCAGCCAGGCTTTCCAAAGCCTTGTTGTTGTATTCCGACATTTTGTTTTCACAAAGGAGTTTAACCCCTATCCGGTTATACAAACCGGTTACAGCCTCTATCTTCTCAGCCGGGTCAAAGTCCGTAACGGTTATCCAATGCTTCAATTGCGTAGCCTGCTCCTTATCCGCATGTTCCAAAGCCTTTATCAACATATAGGTTTTCTTGTTGCACAGGATATCCCCACCTATATTTTTACCAAATACGGCAGTATCACCGTACACATCCAGCAAATCGTCTTTCAGCTGAAAAGCGACACCCATATTCATGCCAAAGTCATACAGCCGTTCCGCATCTTCAGCAGAAGCACCGCCCAACAATGCTCCGATTTTCAAACTTGCCGCCAGCAGCACGGATGTTTTCAGACGAATCATCTCCAGGTATTCCTCCTCCTTCACATCGCTCCGCTGCTCAAAATCCATATCCATCTGCTGACCTTCGCAAATTTCAAGAGCCGTCAGGCTGAACAAATCCATCACAGCCTTCAAATGTTCGGCCGGACATTGCGCCATAAACTGATAAGCCAGCACCAGCATTGCGTCACCCGAAAGGATAGCCGTATTATCATTCCATACCTTATGCACCGTTTCTTTTCCGCGGCGTTTATCGGCACGGTCCATCAGGTCGTCATGCAGCAATGTATAATTATGATAGACCTCGATGCCTGTTGCCGGTGAGAATACCGGCCTGACATCTTCCTTATAAAGATTATAAGCCATCAGCATCAGCACGGGGCGGATTCTTTTTCCACCCATGGACAAAACATAGGCAACCGGGTCGTACAACCCTTTCGGAGTACGTTCAAACTGCAAATCCGCAATATGGGAATTTATTTTATCGAGAAGTTCGGAAGCTGTAAACATAAGTATTTCAAATTAGGAATGGCAGAGAATGAAAAGAGGCTGCCTAAAAGCAACCTCTTTACGCGATATTTAAATATATTAACTAAAAAAAAAACAAAATTACTGCAAGCGGAACATCACAGGCACTGTGTATTTAACACGTACCGCTTTACCACGCTGCATACCCGGTTTCCATTTCGGCATGGAGCTGATCACACGGATTGCCTCTTTATCCAAATACGGGTCAACACCTCTAAGCACTTTAGCATCTACGATACTACCGTCTCTGTTAACAACGAACTGTACGGTTACACGACCTTGAGTTCCGTTTTCCTGAGCGATAGTAGGATATTTGATGTTCTTGCTCAAATACTGCATCAAACCAGCCATACCACCGTTAGGGAATTCCGGCATCTGTTCTACTACCTCGAAGATAGTTTGTTCTTCCGGTTCTTCCTCTTCAACAGCTACGGGAACATATTTGATTTCCACAGCCTGATTGGTTTCTTCAGATGTAGCTATCGTGGTTTCCTCCACATCTGCGTCGTCATCCACGATTGTCAGGGTTTCTGCAATCGACGGAGCTTCGGGGGGCGGTGGAGCCACCTGCTCGGGTTGTTCCGTAATCGGAATGATTTCCTCTTCAAATACAAGGTCGGTAATTGCCTGGCTCGTATCAATCTTGATATCACGTTTTGTCCATTCGAATGCAACGAACATAAACGCGAGCACAATCACGTAACCGACAAGCAGCCAAGTCGACTTTTTGTTCTCCAAGTCTGCCTTAGGTGTCTTTTTAATTTCCATAATTTATACTATAATTATTAGTGTTTCTCATTTTGGGCAAATATAGCACTTTTCCCACGATTGTTCTTGCCCGGCTGTGTTTTTTTACACAATAAACAAGGCATTTTTATTTTTTTAATTCTTCAAAAGCCTTCGTCAGCTTTTGTAGCGCAAAAGTAACGAGATATTTTAAAAATACCGTATCTTTGGCAAGAATTTTAAATGAAACGTTCAAAAAAATCTACCGAGAGAGAGATTCCTATATAAATTATGGTATAAAATCATTTCATATGAAAAAGATAACAATCGCAATCGACGGCTTCTCTTCGTGCGGAAAAAGCACAATGGCCAAGGACCTCGCCCGTGAAATCGGCTATATTTATATCGACAGCGGAGCCATGTACCGTGCCGTCACTTTATATAGTATAGAGAACGGTATCTTCACAGCCGAGGGCATCGATACGGAAAAACTGAAAAAGCAGATCAACAGCATCCGCATATCCTTTCAGCTGAACCCGGAAACGGGACGTCCCGACACCTACCTGAACGGCATCAATGTGGAAAAGAAAATCCGCACAATGGAAGTATCCTCCCGCGTCAGTCCCATTGCCGCCCTCGACTTTGTGCGCGAAGCAATGGTGGCCCAACAACAGGAAATGGGCAAAGCCAAAGGCATTGTCATGGACGGTCGCGACATCGGCACTACAGTATTTCCGGATGCCGAACTTAAGATATTCGTAACTGCCTCTCCCGAAATCCGTGCACAGCGCAGATACGATGAACTGAAAGCCAAAGGAGAGGAAGCCGGTTTCGACGAAATCCTGGAGAATGTGAAGCAGAGGGATTATATAGACCAGAACAGGGAAGTGAGTCCGCTCCGCAAAGCCGACGACGCACTGCTGCTCGACAACAGCCACATGACCATTTCCCAACAAAAGGAATGGCTGGCAGAACAGTTCGAAAAAGTGTGCAAATCATAACTCAAAAAGCTGCAATATGGCAAAAGTGGAAATAGACGAAGGCTCCGGCTTCTGCTTCGGGGTAGTTACCGCAATCAATAAAGCAGAAGAAGAGTTATCCAAAAGCGGAACATTATACTGTTTGGGAGACATTGTGCACAACAGCCGTGAAGTGGAGCGCTTGAAAGCAATGGGGCTTATCACCATCAACCACGGGGAGTTCAACCGCCTGCATAATGCCAAAGTTTTATTGCGGGCACACGGCGAACCGCCCGAAACCTATATAACCGCCAGGCGCAACAATATTGAAATAATCGACGCCACTTGTCCGGTGGTTCTCCGCTTACAAAAGAAAATCAAGCAGGAGTATATCCAGGAAGACAATGAGGACAAACAAATCGTCATATACGGAAAGAACGGACATGCAGAAGTCCTGGGGCTAGTGGGGCAAACCAAAGGAAAAGCAATTGTTATAGAAAAGCTGGAAGAAGCCAAATCACTGGATTTCAGCAAAAGCATACGCCTCTACTCGCAAACCACCAAGTCGCTGGATGAATTTCAAAAAATCGTGGAATACATAAAGGAACATATATCCTCCGATGTCACTTTCGAATATTACGACACCATATGCCGGCAAGTAGCCAACCGCATTCCCAACATCCGGAAATTCGCAGCTTCGCACGATTTGGTATTCTTCGTCAGCGGCAAGAAAAGTTCCAATGGAAAAATCCTGTTCAACGAATGCAAGAAGGTAAATCCCAACTCGCACCTTATCGACAGTGCGGAAGAGATAGACAACCGGTTACTCATTGGCACAGAGTCCATTGGTATTTGTGGAGCCACTTCCACTCCCAAATGGCTGATGGAAGAAATATCCAAGGCAATAAAATCACGAATTTAAAAAGCTTTTGTTATCTTTGCGAGCAGATTTTTTAAGGTAATTATTAACACTAAATAAAGAGATTGTTATGGGAACAATTAAGTGTATCGGTATTTTAACATCGGGCGGCGACGCTCCGGGAATGAATGCGGCTATCCGTGCGGTAACACGTGCGGCTATCTACAACGGACTTCAGGTTAAAGGCATATATAGAGGTTACAAAGGCTTGGTAACCGGTGAAATCAAAGAATTCAAGAGCCAGAATGTAAGTAACATCATCCAATTGGGCGGTACTATCCTGAAAACAGCGCGCTGTAAAGAGTTTACCACGCCCGAAGGACGGCAGATAGCATACGATAACATGAAGAAAGAGGGTATCGATGCCCTGGTGGTTATCGGTGGCGACGGCTCTCTGTCCGGTGCACGCATCTTTGCGCAGGAATTTGATGTGCCCTGTATCGGTCTGCCGGGAACCATCGACAACGACCTGTACGGAACGGATACCACAATCGGTTACGACACCGCCCTGAATACGATTTTGGATGCCGTAGACAAAATCCGCGACACCGCAACTTCTCACGAACGTCTTTTCTTCGTCGAGGTTATGGGACGCGATGCCGGTTTCCTTGCCTTGAACGGCGCTATCGCATCCGGAGCCGAGGCTGCCATCATACCGGAATTCAGCACGGAAGTGGACCAATTGGAAGAGTTCATCAAGAACGGTTTCCGGAAGTCTAAGAACAGCAGCATCGTGCTCGTTGCCGAAAGTGAACTGACCGGTGGTGCAATGCACTATGCGGAACGTGTGAAAAACGAATATCCCCAATACGACGTACGCGTCACAATCCTCGGACACTTGCAGCGTGGCGGCAGTCCTACGGCACACGACCGTATCCTTGCCAGCCGATTGGGTGCTGCCGCAATCGACGCCATCATGGAAGGACAACGTAATGTGATGATAGGCATAGAACACGATGAAGTGGTTTATGTACCTTTCACGAAAGCCATCAAAAACGACAAGCCGATCAAGAAAGACCTGGTTAATGTACTGAGGGAACTTTCCATTTAATAAAGTCCCGATAGGATAAACCCAAGAGGGCCGAAGTGATTTTAACATTTTCTTTCAGGCACGGAGTGCACAGATTTCATGGTTCTTGCAAACCGGAACCGTGAAATCCATGCACTCCGTGCCTGAAAAATTATCATAATGCAAGAGGTTCTTTAAATTTTCCTCAACAAGTGTTCTATCCGTTTTTTGGATTTATAACCACTTCTCCACAATCTTCTCCGTCCTGTTCCACAACTCCTGCATCTGCACATGGCGGGTATACTTCCCGGAAAGATGCTTGGGACGGCAACTCGCATTTAAAGTTCCCGTACGTTTTCCGGCATCCTCATCCAGCAGCAGATGAACGGCTGTTGCAGCTCCTTGCCGGGGAGTACGGATAAAAGGCCGGAATAAGATATCTGTCAGCGGGTCGAACCACATGTGCATCGTTATTATATCGGTAGATACGATACCCGGATCGGCCGCATTCACCACAATCCCTTTTTCCTTGACCCGATTCGCCAGATTAACGGTAAACAAGGTCAGAGCCAGTTTCGTATTGCTATAAACAGGAATGCGCCAGAAACCTCCTCTCTTTCCAAGATGGAAGAAATCCGGAAAGTCGAGACGCCCTATGGCATAAGTACAAGACACCATATTGACAATACGGCTCCCCTTTTCCATCAGAGGAATAAGTTTGCGTGTCAACAAATAAGGAGCAACATAATTAACACTCACCGTACGTTCCAAACCATCCTCAGTGATGTGACGCCCTGTTTCCATTGTTCCGGCATTATTCATCAGCAGACTGACGGTATCCCCCCTTTTCAACATTCTTTCGGCAAAAGCCGCCACAGATGCAAGCGAAGCTAAGTCAATGCCCAATACCTCAATATATGGGTTACCGGTGTCATGCACCAGCATATCCTTTACCCTTTCCGCTTTTTCCGGACGGTAACAGGCCATGATTATTTTATATCCGGCTGTAGCCACAGCACGGGTTATTTCCGTTCCCATACCACCGTCTGCACCGGTTATGATAGCAAGTTTCATGTTTACCAAGTATAAATTGCCAATAATAAGAAAGATTCAATCACCCCTTCGCTTCTATTTTCTCTATCTCCTTTTTCAAGCAGGCAGGCAGTTCTTCCTGCAAATGCTGATGGCAAGCCATTTCTATGGAATACATCCGGGCTATGCAGTAATTACTATGCCTACAGCTGCAACGGGCATTCTCCTCCTTGCGCATACGGTTCACAAAGCCCGGTTCGTTGAGCAGGGCGCGTGCCATCTGTACAGCCTCAAAACCATTGTCCAGCACCTCATCTATCTTGGCACGCGACACCAGTCCGCCTACATATATCAACGGCATCTTCAGCTCTGCACGGAACTTCAGGGCGTCTTCCAGGAAATAGGCCTCTTTGAATGGCACAGACGGTATCATCCACCTGCCCGCCATGCGTACTCCATACTTCAGCCACCAGCATGTCATATAATGTGTCATGCTGCGAATCGGCATTTCCCCACGCATCACATACATAGGCGCTTTACTTACAAAACCGCCGCTCAATACCAATCCATGTGCACCCGAGCATTCAAGACGCTTGGCCACTTGCATCGTCTCATCTATCTCCATGCCTCCCCGGAAACCGTCACGCATGTTCATCTTCACAAGCACTGCCATATCGCTGCCGGCAGCCTTCATCACTTCATCCATCACCATATCCATAAAGCGCATGCGGTTTTCCAGAGAACCGCCAAATTCATCTTTGCGATGATTGGTCGAAGGCGAAAGGAACTGGCTGATAAGGTAGCCATGTCCGGCATGAATTTCCACTGCATCAAATCCCGCCTCACGGGCCAGATTCACCGCCTTTCCGTAAGCACGTGCCATCTCCGGCAGTTCACCGGCACGCAAACCACGCACAAAAGTAGGTGAATACAGGTTGAAGCCGCTGCTGGCACCGACCGGGGTACACCCGCAAATACTCTTATGGGACATGTTTCCGCAATGCCCCAACTGGATTCCGGCAGCAGCACCTTCCGCATGTATCGCATCGGTCAGCTTGCGAAGCCCCGGAATTATTTCAGGGCGCATCCACAACTGGCGGTCAAAAGAAAGCCCGCTCTGAGTAACAGCCGCATAAGCCACAGTAGTCATACCGATGCCTCCTGCCGCAACCGAACGGTGATAATCGAGCAACATGTCCGAAGGGGCATTTCCGGGACACATACTTTCAAAAGCAGCCGAACGGATGGTACGGTTGCGCAATGTCAGCGGTCCGAAAGTAACCGGAGTGAATAATTTTGATTCCATGTGATAGTTTCCTGATTTATGATTTATGGTTTGTCCTTTCAATAGATATAAGGTATGATACGCTTGCGTTTTCCTACTGCCTCATCACCGAATTCTTTCCGGTAACGGCCGTAAATGGCATTGGCACGGGGAACGAGATTGGCAAAAGTCCACCACACAAACACCCATGCGGCAGGCGAAGCAGTAAGTATGGCAAAACCGGTCCATTCTACCAATTCACCGAAATAGTTGGCAGAAGTGACATAGCGATAAAGACCTTTCTCAGGAAGGTAATGATTCGTGTCGCCCGGCTTACGCAAATGGCGAATCACATGGTCGGAATGAAGATTGATAAGCATACCGGCAAAAAACAACAGAAGCCCCGACCACGCATGGGTCTTCAGCAAATAAGTCCAACCACCGGAATACATCCCTTCGGAAGCAAAGTAAAACAGACCGCCAGCCTGCATCATTCCGTTCAGTACATTAAATACAATGCCCATCATCATAATAGTTACCGGCATCCGGCTTTTTCCTTTCAGCAGAAAAGGAAAAATAAACGACCTTTGGAAGTAGTGTAGCTGGAACAGCAGAAAGAAAAGATATACCGGCACGGCAAAGCCTGCCCCGCTCCTGCCCCACAACCAAAACATAACGATAAAGACCGGCGCTTCCATCAATACCCACGCCGCCTTGTTACTAATGGAATATCCCCACGATGCGGTACGGAACATCCCATATCCGACTTTGACGAAATAAAGAGCGATGAACACAAAAAGCGCAATGACGCACATCACTCCCAAAAACAGATGAAACCCTTCTTCGCTCATGTTCTTTTGTTTAAGTGTGACAAATATAGGGAAAACCTGTAACAATCAAATCGTTTTCCCGCAGCAATTATCAAAAACATACAGGATAACGCAAAGAGCGTGGATATTTATCCGTTCCGCCACGGGAAAATGAATAAGGTATCGCCGTCCGGCTTTCCAACCGCAACAACGATACCTTATACGACCCGGCAATCCGAGGTCTGTGCTTTGAAACGGATCTACCGCTTCTTAATAGGAATGTATGCTACTTCTTCCAATACATTCTTATATGCCGGACGAATAATGCGCTTACCTTCGAAGTTCAACTCTTCATTACGATGTGCACACCAGCCCACGATACGCGCCATGGCAAACAGCGGAGTAAATATTTCCTGCGGCAACCCGATCATTTCATATACGAAACCGGAGTAAAAATCCACATTGCTCGAAACCGTCTTGCCGTTGTTCTTCACACGGCCGAAAACTTCGATGGCTCGCTCTTCCAGCAATTCAAGGAAAGCAAACTCTCGCTCTTTCCCTTTCTCGCGGGCAAGGTCGCGGGCAAGTTCCTTTAAAAGTATGGCACGAGGGTCTGAAATGGTGTAGACGGCATGTCCGATACCGTATATCAATCCCGTCTTGTTATATACCTCCTTGTTCAGCATACGGGTGAAATAAGTGTCAATCTCGTCTACATTCGTCCAATCCCGGATATTCTCCTGCAAATGGTGGAACATGTCGGTAACCTGGATATTGGCGCCACCGTGAAGCGGGCCTTTCAGGGAACCGATGCCCGCAGCGATGGCAGAATAGGTATCAGTTCCGGTAGAGGACGTTACGCGTACGGTGAACGTAGAGTTGTTACCGCCGCCGTGCTCCGCCTGCAACACCAGCAACAGGTCAAGGGTACGGGCATCCAGTTCCGTATAATCCTTTTTCAACATATACAGGAAATTCTCCGCGAGAGAAAGATTCTCCTGCGGATGCCGGATATGCAACGAACGGCCGTGAGTGGCATGGCGAAGCATATTGAAAGCATAGGCTATGATGGTGGGGAACTTCGAAATAAGGTCTATGCTCTGGCGCATCAGATTATCGCGCGACGTATCATCGGCATTCGGGTCAAAGCGGTACATCTCGAGCACGCTTCGCGCCAGGATATTCATTATATTATTCCCTTCAAGCTCGATGATGTTCATCTTCGTTTTCTGTTCCAACGGCATATTATCGTTAATCAGTTCACGGAAAGAAGCCAGTTCCTCCCTGTCGGGCAAACGGCCTGAAAGCAGCAGATACGCCACTTCTTCAAAGCCGAAACGTTTCTCTTTGAGAATGGCATGTGCCAAATCCTCAAGGTCGTAGCCACGGTAGAACAATTTGCCCGGAATAGGCTTCAGACCTCCGCCCGGAATGCGCTCGTACCCCACTACGTTGCCAATCTTGGTGAGCCCAACCAGCACACCTGTACCGTCTTCATTACGCAATCCGCGCTTCACATCAAACTTCTTGAACAGTTCGTTCTCAATCCGGGTCGCTTCTTTCAGGTCTTCGGAAAGTTTGTAAATCAAATATTCTTTCTTCATAATATTTTTATTTTTTCTGGTTTATGGGGGAATTATTTGCGGAAGCTTCTATCCTGTTCACGATTTCCCGTGTAAAAGCCGATGTAGACAACGGGGCACCACCCTGCATGAAGCGGGCCAAATCGACTGTAGCACGACCTTCTGTGAAACTCTTCTCCAGTGCTTCCTCTATCAGTAAGGCGGCCTCTTTCCAACCCAGATGTTCGAGCATCATCACCGCCGAAAGAATCATGGAACACGGATTCACAATGTCTTTTCCGGCAATATTGGGAGCTGTGCCATGAGTGGCCTCAAAAATGGCATGTCCCGTCCTGTAATTAATGTTGGCTCCCGGAGCGATACCGATGCCGCCCACCATAGCAGCCAACTGGTCGGAAATATAATCACCGTTCAAATTCAGAGTGGCAATGACCGAATATTCTTCGGGAACAAGCAAGGTATTCTGCAAAAAGGCATCGGCAATGCAATCCTTGACAACAAGACGTCCCTCCGCTATATCTTTTCCAAACTCACGCTCCGCCAGCTCATAGCCCCATTTCTTGAAGCCGCCTTCGGTAAACTTCATGATATTTCCTTTGTGTACCAGCGTTACAGAGGGCAGACCGTTTTCGAGCGCATAACGGCAAGCCGCACGCACCAGCCGCTCCGTTCCCTCTTTAGACACAGGTTTCACGCCAAAAGATGAAGTTTCGGGAAAACGCACCTTGGTCACGCCCATCTCATCATGCAGGAAGCGATAGAACTTTTCGGCTTCCGGTGTTCCGGCTTCCCATTCGATACCGGCGTAGATATCTTCCGTATTCTCACGGAATACGCACATGTTTACCTTCTGCGGTTCTTTCACCGGCGAAACTACGCCTTTATACCAACGCACGGGACGCAGGCACACATACAAATCGAGTGTCTGGCGCAACGCCACGTTCAGCGAACGGATACCGCCGCCGACCGGTGTAGTCAACGGTCCCTTAATACCTACCTTATAAGTGCGGAATGCTTCCATCGTTTCTTCCGGCAACCAGGAACCCGTTTCATTAAATGCCCGCTCACCGGCCAGCACTTCTTTCCATCCGATACTCCGGCTGTCTCCATAGGCTTTCTTCAAGGCTGCATCCACCACAGCCTGCATGGACGGAGTGACCTCTGCCCCTACTCCGTCACCTGTAATAAAAGGTACAGTAATCTTTTCCATATTCTATCGTGCATTTAATGCAGAGCCGGCACGGAACCAGCCTATCTGCTGTTCATTATACGTATGTTGTACTTCGAAGCTTTCCTTGCTGCCGTCCTCGTGATGAAGCACTACTTTCAGGTTACGTCCCGGAGCAAAGTCTTTCAAGCCGACAACGGAAAGCAAGTCGTGCTCCCGAATTTTATCATAATCCGCCTTATCGGTAAAGGTCAGCGCCAGCATGCCCTGTTTCTTCAAATTCGTCTCGTGGATACGTGCAAAGCTCTTTGCCAGTATGACACGTACATTCAGGAAACGCGGTTCCATAGCGGCATGTTCACGGCTGGAACCCTCGCCATAGTTTTCTTCGGCAACGACAATGGAAGGAATCCCTTCGGACTTATACAGTTTGGCTGTACCGGACACCGTTCCGTACGTATTTGTAGAACGGTTCCACACTTTATTCGTTTCTCCGTTAAAGGCATTGACAGCCCCCATCAGCATATTGTCCGAAATATTCTCCAAATGCCCGCGGAAACGAAGCCACGGACCTGCCATCGAGATATGATCGGTGGTACACTTACCCTGCGTTTTAATCAGCAGAGGCATATTCAGCAAATCCTCTCCGTCCCAAGCCGGGAAAGGAGCAAGCAGTTGCAGGCGTTGCGACTGGGGAGCCACCGCAATATCCGTCTTTGCATGGGAAGGTGCGACATACCCCTCGCTCCCTGCCGTAAATCCTTCCGGCGGCAGCTCTTCGCCTATCGGTTCGGAGAGTTTAACCTGTTCGCCATCGGCATTGAGCAATGTATCTTTCAGCGGATTGAAACACAAATCTCCGGCAATGGTCAATGCCATTGTCAGTTCGGGAGAGGCTACAAAGGCATACGTATTCGGATTTCCATCCGCACGCTTGGCAAAGTTCCGGTTGAAAGAAGTCACAATAGAATTCTTACGAGTAGAATCATCGGTCACACGCTTCCATTGTCCGATACAAGGGCCGCAGGCATTTGCCATAATTGTAGCGCCTATTTTTTCAAAAGCGTCAATCATACCGTCACGCTCTGCGGTTGCACGTATGCGTTCCGAACCCGGATTGACAATCAGCGGAGCAGCCGCATGCAACCGCTTCTCTGTTACCTGATGCGCCAAAGACACCGCACGGCTCAAATCCTGGTAGGATGAATTGGTACAGGAACCGATAAGCCCTACCTCCATCTTACGGGGATAGCCGTTCTTCAAAACCTTCTCGGCAAACTCCGAAACAGGCGTGGCGGCATCCGGAGTAAACGGTCCGTTGATATAAGGCTCCAATGTGGAAAGGTCTATGTCGATAATACGGTCATAGTATTTCTCCGGATTGGCAACTACTTCATCATCGGCACGAAGCCCTTCGGCAACGGCAGTAGCCATATCTGCCACTTCCGCACGTCCGGTAGCTTTCAGATAGGCAGCCATACGCTCATCATAAGGGAAAAGAGAAGTCGTAGCTCCCACTTCCGCACCCATGTTGCAAATCGTAGCCTTTCCGGTAGCTGAAAGTGAAGCAGTACCCGAACCGAAATATTCGATAATGGCATTTGTTCCGCCTTTTACAGTCAAAATTCCTGCCAGTTTCAAGATAACGTCTTTAGGAGCAGCCCATCCGTTTAATTTTCCAGTGAGGCGCACGCCAATCAAGCGGGGCATCTTCAACTCCCATTCCATACCTGTCATCACATCCACCGCATCAGCACCGCCGACACCGATAGCCACCATTCCCAAACCGCCGGCATTCGGGGTATGAGAATCGGTACCTACCATCATGCCGCCGGGAAAAGCATAGTTTTCCAACACCACCTGATGGATGATACCTGCCCCGGGTTGCCAGAAACCGATACCGTAACGGGAAGAAACATCCCGAAGAAAATTATACACCTCCTCATTCGTTTTGGTTGCAGTGGCAATATCTTCTTTCGCTCCTTTATAAGCCTGAATCAGATGGTCGCAATGTACGGTCGAAGGAACAGCCACCTCATCACGTCCTGCATTCATAAACTGTAATAATGCCATCTGTGCAGTTGCATCCTGCATAGCCACACGGTCGGGCCGAAAGTTCACATAGTCTTCGCCGCGTTTATAGTCTTTCACATTCTTCTCATCGTACAAATGAGCATACAAGATTTTTTCCGCTAAAGTCAACGGACGTTGCAATATCGTCCGAATGCGTTCTATTTTCCCCTCATAAAGTGTATAAAACGCTTTAAGCATTGCTAAATCATATACCATAACCACTCTTTTTAAAAAATTCAATATTGTAAATATTACAAATTAATACAATAAACAAATCATAATAAGGAAAAGTTTAACAAAATAAAGCATTTCTTCCCCTAAAGGCTGAGATTTATTACCTTTGCAGGTATGAAAGAACAAGATACAAACAGTCCTATTATACACCTCCAGCGGCAACAGCTTCTGTTGCGTATGGAATATGAATACGAAAAAGAAGAATTCAAGCGACAAACAGAGAACATGGGCGTCGCCCGAAAAGTCAAGCGGGGAGTTTGCTGGTATCCTGCCTCACCAGGTCGAAGTTACTATAACTCGTTGAATCAATTAGTAATAGAAATTACACATACCGAGAACCTCGATATAGAACATAACTTTGAGTTCGGACGCCCCGTCTGTTTCTTCCGTCAATCTGCCGACGGTAAAATCACTTACTTCAATTTTACAGCCACCGTCAGTTATGCTGACGAAGCACGCATGGTAGTGATTATGCCCGGTGCCGGAGCTATTATGGATATACAATCCGCAGATAATCTCGGAGTCCAGCTTTATTTCGACGAAACTTCTTACCGCACGATGTTCGAGGCACTGGAAGATGTCCTGCGTGCAAAAGGCAACCGGCTTGCCGAATTGCGGGATATCCTGTTGGGTACGGTCAAAACCGGTTTCCGTGAGCTTTATCCGGTACGCTTCCCCTGGTTGAACTCCACTCAGGAGAGCGCCGTCAATAAAGTGCTATGCGCCCGCGATGTAGCCATTGTACACGGGCCTCCTGGAACAGGCAAAACCACCACGCTTGTAGAAGCCATCTACGAAACCCTGCACCGCGAACCCCAAGTATTGGTATGCGCCCAAAGCAATATGGCTGTCGACTGGATTTCCGAAAAGCTGGTGGACAGAGGCGTGAATGTGCTACGAATCGGCAACCCCACACGCGTCAACGACAAAATGCTCTCTTTCACTTATGAACGCCGTTTCGAAAATCATCCGCTTTATCCCGAATTATGGAGTATCCGTAAAGAGCTGAGGCTACTGGGCGGTAAATCCCGCCGCGGCAGTTACGATGAACGCGAAGGGATACGCAACCGTATGAGCCGCCTGCGTGACCGTGCCACCACATTGGAAATACAAATCAACAGTGAGTTGTTCGACAGCGCCCACGTCATAGCCTCTACACTTGTAAGCAGCAATCACCGCCTTTTAAACGGACGCCGTTTCGGCACACTGTTTATCGACGAAGCCGCCCAAGCCCTGGAAGCCGCCTGCTGGATAGCCATCCGTAAAGCAGACCGTATAGTATTGGCAGGAGACCATTGCCAGCTTCCGCCTACCATCAAATGTTACGAAGCCGCACGTGGCGGGCTGGAACGGACTTTAATGGAAAAAGTCGTAGCCGGCAAGCCATCTGCCGTATCTTTATTGAAAGTACAATATCGCATGCACGAAGACATCATGCGCTTCTCATCGGATTGGTTCTATGGCGGAGAGCTGGAAGCTGCTCCCGAAATACGTCACCGGGGAATATTGGATTGGGATACTCCCGTTACATGGCTCGACACATCCGAAATGGATTTCAAGGAAGAATTTGTCGGAGAAACCTTCGGACGTATCAACAAAGAGGAAGCAGGCTTATTGCTGAAAGAGCTGGAAGCGTACATCCAACGGATAGGCGGAAACCGGATTCTCGAAGAACGTATCGACTTCGGACTCATCTCACCTTACAAGGCACAAGTGCAATACTTGCGGGGAAAAATAAAAGGCAGCGCTTCGCTACGTCCCTACCGCAGTCTGATAACAGTCAATACCGTCGACGGATTTCAGGGACAGGAACGTGATGTAATCTTTATCAGTCTGGTACGTGCCAATGAAGAAGGGCAAATCGGCTTTCTGAACGATTTACGCAGAATGAATGTGGCGATAACAAGGGCACGCATGAAATTGGTTATCCTGGGAGAAGCGGCTACGCTAAGCCACCATGCTTTCTACAAGAAACTGCTTGAATATGTAAGGACAATTAATGATAAGTAATGGAAAAGAGGGTATGTCAAAACTAAAATTCGCTTGCCATTTGTTTCTTTTCAGATACGGAATCATCAAGCGTATTTTGACACACCCCCTTTTGTCATTCTCCGATTTACACCGGGAATCAGTTGTTTTCCGGACGGAGTTTGCGAACCGTTACGGCTGTCTGCCACATTTCGCTTTCACGCAATGCTTTCAGCTCTTCGTTCAGTTTCTCGCGATAGTCGGGTTTGGAATTGCTGTCGATGGAAATCTGGGCTTCGTTACCGGACTTCACACTCTGATACAGTTTCTGTACAACCGGCTTAATGGCATCATGGAACGGGCCCATCCAGTCGAGTGCCCCGCGTTGGGCAGTAGTGGAACAGTTGGCATACATCCAGTCCATACCGTTCTTTGCAAACAACGGCATCAATGACTGGGTCAGCTCTTCAACCGTTTCATTGAACGCTTCCGACGGAGTATGGCCGTTTTCACGCAACACCTCGTACTGAGCCAACAGCAATCCCTGGATAGCACCCATCAAAGAACCGCGTTCACCGGTCAGGTCGGAAGTTGCTTCACGGATGAAAGTAGTTTCAAACAGATAACCGGAACCGATGCCGATACCCAACGCAAGCGTTCTGTCCAAAGCCTTGCCCGTAGCATCCTGATAGATAGCGTAAGAAGAGTTCAAGCCACGGCCTTCGAGGAACATTGTACGCAGTGACGTACCCGAACCTTTGGGGGCAACCATAATAACATCAATATCCGTGGGAGGAACCACACCCGTACGGTCGCTCCAGGTAATAGCGAAACCGTGAGAGAAGTAAAGAGCCTTTCCGGGAGTCAAGAACGGCTTGATAGTAGGCCATACGGACATTACAGCCGCATCCGACAACAGACACATAACGATAGTACCTTTCTGGCAAGCATCCTCGATGCTGAACAACGTCTCGCCCGGAACCCATCCGTCTGCAACCGCTTTCTCATAAGTCTTACCCTGACGCTGGCCTACGATAACGTTGAAGCCATTGTCGCGCAGGTTGCAAGCCTGGCCGGGACCCTGTACACCGTAACCGATAACTGCGATTGTCTCATCCTTTAAAATCTCACGTGCTTTTTCCAAAGGAAACTCTTCGCGGGTCATTACATTTTCAATAACACCGCCAAAATTCAATTGTGCCATTTTTTAGTTTTAATTTTTATTTGTGGCTTATGCCAACCGATTGATTAATAAATTATTTCTCTACAAATATCACTTTAGAACGGCAAACCGCTTCGCCGCCATTCTTTCTTACTTCTATATCATACGTGCCGTTTCCTACATAGTCTTTATAAAAGGTAAGCTCGTCACCGTAATAACTCTCCGCCACATATGCCATTTCGAAACGGCGGATGCGGCTCTCCTTATACAACTCTATCGGAAACAGATCAAGAATATGCTCGATATAGCGAATGCTGTTCACATGTCCGTTAATATCAATATCGCTATATTTGGCATTCAGGGAAGAAGCCGGTTCCGTAGAAGTCACTTTTATACGCGATGGCTTCTCGATGGGGCAAGGCTCGTCGCACACATAATCCACGATACTGCCGCCATGCAAAGCCAGCAGGTCGGCGGGTTTACGGGTATTGAGGCTAATCATCGCCCATACGGAACGGGCATACCCTATCTTCTTTCCGTCTTTGTCGATAATGGCAAAGTTACGGTCGGTGAAGAGACGGTACACGTTTTCCACCCACGTCCGGATAGAAAAATCCTCGTATTGATACGGCATTTCATCCAACTCGACAGCCAGGCGGGAAAGCACCCACGTATAATTGTCCTCATTCAAAGTAGCAATACCGAAACCGCGTTCCGTGGCATGAAACCCTGCACAGTTCAGCAGATGGTTGCCAAGCACACCCATTGTCAGGCGGCCGGTAAAGTCCACATGGAACGGTTCGGCTACAAACTTATAAGTTCCTATCTTATTATTCTCACTCATAGTCCTTCTTGTTCTTTACTCCGGCGGTATTTTGCTTCACGGTCCGCCAGATATTCGTTTACGCGTTCAAAACAGCTTGTCGTGATGGCCACGCGGCCGGAACGTACAAATTGGAGTACGCACTCCAAAGCACTCAGCTCTTCATAGAGGTTGGTTATCTCCTCGCTCATGCCGTTCTTTTCTACAATGGAGAACACGGAGTTCACCTCCACGATGCGCGCGTTGTATTTACGGATGATTTTGGACACTTCCGGTTTCTCTTCCAGTATGGGGGTCGTTATCTTATACAGCGCAATCTCATGCTGGTAGATTTCATCGTCCGTGAAATAGTGCGCCTGCAGCACATCTATCTTTTTGGTGATTTGCTTCGTCACCTTCTCGATAGTATCCTTATCCGTCCAGGCTGTAATGGTATATTTATGTACCCCCTTGATAGAGGATGCCGAAACGTTCAAACTCTCGATATTGATTTGCCGGCGGGTAAATACAGCCGTTACCTGATTCAGCAAACCTGCAAAGTTTTCCGAATGAACGATGATTGTATATAATGTCTTGTCCACGTTGGTTTAATTATAATTCATAATTCTCTAACATTCCAGCAACATCTGGTTCACCGAGCCGCCCGGCGGTGTCATCGGCATCACATTTCCTTCCTCCTCTACGCAAGCTTCCAGCAGGAACGGGCCGTCTGTTGCAATCATCTCACCGATGGCTTTCGCCAATTCCTCGCGGGTAAATACCCGACGTGCCGGAATTTCGTAGGCGGAAGCAATCTTCATATAGTCGGGATTCATCATCGGAGTGAACGAATAGCGGCGGTTGAAGAACATGGCCTGCCATTGACGAACATTACCGAGGAAGTTATTGTTCAGCAAAATCATCTTGACGGGCGCTTTCTGTTCCATTACCGTACCCAGCTCCTGCAGGTTCATCTGCAAACCGCCGTCACCCATAAAGACGCAAACCGTGCGGTCGGGGCGACCGAAAGTAGCGCCGATAGCGGCAGGAAGACCGAAACCCATTGTGCCCAAGCCGCCGGAAGTGACGATGCTGCGTTCCTTGCTATACTTAAAGTAACGGGCGGACATCATCTGGTTCTGACCTACATCCGTCACCAAAACAGCCTCATTGTCCGTAGCCTCGCTGACGGCACGCACCACTTCGCCCATGCTCAACTTATCCCCTGCCGGATGCAGTTCGGGACGGATAACCTTCTCCTCTTCCATCTGCTCGTAGGGCAGGAAGCTGTCCAGCCACTCTTTATGTCCGGCAGGTTTCAGCAATTCGGTTACTGCGGCAAGAGTCTCCTTACAGTTGCCCAATACGGCCACATCCGTCTTTACGTTCTTGTCTATCTCCGCCGGGTCGATGTCGAAATGGATTATTTTTGCCTGAGACGCATACGTAGCCAGCTTGCCCGTAACACGGTCGTCAAAGCGCATACCCACTGCAATCAGCACATCGCATTTATTGGTATTGATATTCGGTCCCAGATTGCCGTGCATACCCAGCATGCCTTTGTTCAGAGGATGAGCCGTGGGCAATGCGGAAAGCCCCAGCAGCGTACATCCCGCAGGTATATCCGCCTTTTCGATGAAAGCACGCAATTCGTTCTGTGCATTGCCGAGTTCCACGCCCTGCCCCACCAATACCAACGGACGCTCCGCCGCATTTATCAGTTCGGCGGCTTGTTGTATGGCTTCCGGTTCCATTTCGGGCACAGGCAGATAACTGCGTACATAATCCACTTCGACAGGCGTGTATTCCGTCTTATCCACCTGGGCATTCTTGGCAAAATCCAGCACCACCGGACCGGGACGTCCGCTCCGTGCGATATAGAAAGCGCGTGCCACCGCCCATGCCACATCTTCCGCACGGCGAATCTGGTAACTCCACTTCGTGATAGGCTGCGTAATGCCTACCAAATCCACTTCCTGAAAGGCATCCGTTCCGAGAAATCCCGTAGCCACCTGTCCGGCAATGACAACAACCGGCGTGCTGTCTATCATGGCATCTGCAATACCTGTAATGGTATTCGTAGCGCCCGGACCGCTGGTAACCAGACATACGCCGACCTCGCCCGACACACGTGCAAAGCCTTGTGCGGCATGAGTAGCCCCCTGTTCGTGGCGAACCAGGATGTGATTCAAATTCTTCCGGTGATCGTACAAGGCATCGAATACCGGCATGATGCTGCCACCCGGATAACCGAAAATGGTCTTTACTCCCTGATGCTCCAGAGAGCGCATCAATGCTTCTGCGCCTGTTATTAAGTTTTCCATATCTATTTATTATTGTTTTTCGGGTACGGAATTCCCAATTATTCTATCAGTCTCACAGCCCCTTTATCAGCCGAGCTTACCATACTTGCATACGCTCTCAATGCTTTCGACACCTGGCGGTCGCGGGTTACCGGCGTCATGGGACGGGCAGCCAGCTCCTCATCCGTCAGTTTCACATTGATAGAGCGGTTCGGTATATCTATTTCGATGATGTCACCGTCCTGAATCTTACCGATATTGCCTCCGGCAGCAGCTTCGGGAGAGATATGTCCGATGCTCAGTCCGGAAGTGCCGCCACTGAAGCGTCCGTCGGTAATCAGCGCACACTCCTTGCCCAAATGGCGGGATTTGATGTACGAAGTGGGATAAAGCATTTCCTGCATGCCCGGACCGCCTTTCGGACCCTCGTGGGTAATGACAACGACATCGCCGCTGACAACCTTTCCACCCAGAATACCGTCGCACGCTGCTTCCTGCGAATCGAATACTTTGGCAGGACCGGTAAACTTCCAGATGCTTTCATCCACTCCCGCCGTTTTTACCACGCAACCGTCCTGCGCTATATTTCCTTTCAGTACAGCCAGTCCGCCGTCCTTGCTGTAAGCATGCTGCAGGTCGCGGATACAACCTTCGGCACGGTCGGTGTCCAATTCCTTATAATAAGTATCCTGCGAACCGAGTGCCAGATTAAACTTTCCGGCAGCGGCACTGGAATATTTCCTGACCGCCTCCTCACAGACGTTCGGGCCGGTGATGCAATACCTGTCTATCTCCTCGGCCAGCGTCATTCCGTCTACGCGGCGTACGGCCGTGTCCACCAATCCGCCTTTGGCAAGTTCGCCCATAATGGCAACGATGCCGCCGGCACGGTTTACATCCTGTACATGATATTTTTGGGTATTGGGAGCAACTTTACACAGGCAGGGCGTTTTGCGCGACAGCATATCTATGTCGTCCATCGTGAAGTCCGCTCCGGCTTCATGGGCCACCGCCAGCAGGTGAAGCACCGTATTGGTAGAACCGCCCATTGCAATATCCAGCGTCATCGCATTCAGGAACGCCTCGCGGGTGGCAATGCTGCGGGGGAGCACACTTTCGTCTCCTTCCTCATAATACTTATAAGCGTTTTCAACAATCAGCCTGGCAGCGTCCTTAAACAGTTGCTTGCGGTTTGCGTGGGTAGCCACAATCGTACCGTTACCCGGAAGAGCCAGTCCGATAGCTTCGTTCAGACAGTTCATGGAATTGGCGGTAAACATACCCGAACAGCATCCGCAGGTGGGACAGGCATGCTGTTCAATCTTGGCAACCTCCGCATCGCTCACGCTGTTGTCGGCCGACTTAATCATCGCATCAATCAAGTCGAGATGCTGTCCGTTCCACTCCCCGGCTTCCATAGGACCGCCGGAAACGAACACCGTAGGGATGTTCAGCCTCATCGCAGCCATAAGCATACCCGGAGTAATCTTGTCGCAGTTGCTGATGCACACCATGGCATCCGCCTTATGCGCATTCACCATATACTCCACGCTGTCGGCTATGATGTCGCGCGAGGGCAACGAGTACAGCATACCGTCATGCCCCATCGCAATGCCGTCGTCAATGGCAATCGTATTGAATTCGGCAGCAAAGCAGCCTTGCTTTTCTATCTCTTCCTTTACAAACTGACCTATCTCGTGCAGATGCACATGTCCCGGCACAAACTGGGTAAAAGAGTTGACTATCGCGATTATGGGCTTTCCCATCTGTTCTTTCTTCATGCCGTTGGCCGTCCACAACGCGCGGGCACCTGCCATACGGCGGCCTTGTGTGCTGAACGAACTGCGTAACTGATGTTTCATCTTATTTGTCTCCTTTTATGAAAAAAGCCTTTCTCACCGTAATGAGAAAGGCTTACTATAAATATCTTTACCGTACAAATACATACACAACCTTTCTCACGCTCTTGATGCCACCACCACGACGCGAATAATATGCAGGACTGCCAGGTTTATGGATGTATGCAGGTTCATAACTAAATTATCTTTATTATTCTCTTATCCGTTATTTATGCTGCAAAGGTAAATGCTTTTTTATAATCTCCAAACAAATTGAAGAAAAAAAAGATATAAACATGAATAATCGTAAGGAAACCACGCTTTAAAATCTTATTTTATCACTTGACGGTTATCCATAAAACGATTCGGATACTTTGCAGAAGTAATGCCAAACACTTACAAAGCACTTAATAATCTGAAAATTACCGGGACGCTTCCTCTCCCGAAGCAAAATATTCGTATCTTTGCGCATTGTCAAAACAGACAATGCAGTATTTACTAATAAGAAATAACAAATTAATGGAAACAGTAGAAAACAAGTACATCACCTTAGCATATAAGTTGTACACAATCGAAAACGGAGAAAAAGAGTTCACAGAAGAAGCTCCCGCAGAGCACCCGTTCCAATTCATATCGGGACTGGGCCTCACATTGGAATCTTTCGAAAACCAGGTGAAAGACCTGAACAAAGGCGATAAATTCGACTTTACAATCAAAGCCGAAGAGGCTTACGGCGAGTATGACGAGGAGCATGTCATCGACCTCCCCAAAAACATCTTCGAGATAGAAGGCAAGTTCGACAGCGAACGCGTAGTAGAAGGCGCCGTAATCCCCTTGATGACCTCGGAAGGCCAACGTATCAACGGAAGCGTAGTCGAAGTAAAGGACGATGTAGTAGTAATGGACATGAATCACCCCCTGGCAGGCTGCGACCTGAACTTCGTAGGTGAAATCACCGAAAACCGTCCTGCCACCAACGACGAACTGTCGGAAATGGCACGCATGATGAGCGGCGGCGGATGCAGCGGCGGATGCGGTGGCGGATGCAACTGCGGAGACTGTAGCAGCGAATGCTGTAGTTAACGGTTAATGATTAAGGGTTAGCGATTAGTGGTTAGTGATTAAGAGGTGGTGATTTGGTTTATCAATGGCACATATTCATAATGCTGCGATTAATCGCTAACCATTAATCACTAATCATTCCCCCCTTAATCACTAATCGCTAACCTCTAATCACTTACTTGTCATTATTTCCAGGACAACTTTGTCGGTTTCATTCATTCCTTTGGAGCCTATCTTCGTGAGGTTTCGGATACTTTGGTCTACATCTTCATCAATAATTCCTTCAACGGAAGTGACGCAACGGTTTTCCATTGCCATGATGGCGGAGAGGACGGCGGTAGAGACGCCGGTAGTTACTTTCAAGGCGCAACTGGGTTTGGCGCCGTCGCAAATCATTCCTGTAAGGTTGGCAATCATGTTCTGAACGGCAAAGGATACTTGTTCGTAAGTACCGCCCATGAGCCAGGTAATGCCGCAACTGGAGCCGGTGGCGGCTACTACGCAACCGCACAGGGCAGACAGACGTCCCAGACTTTGCTTGATATAAATCACGGTCAGATGGCTGAGCATGAGGGCACGGATCAACTCTTCTTCCGATTTGCCGTTCTCCTCGGCATAGACCAGCACGGGCAATGTAGCGGAAATACCCTGGTTTCCACTGCCCGAATTACTCATTACCGGTATCATAGCGCCTGCCATACGGGCATCGCATGCACCGGACGTGTAAGAAAGGATATGGGAGAATACGCTGTCACCCAAAATCTTGTGTTCATAATTGCCACGTAACATTCTGCCCAGTCCATGACCGTAGTTCCCGTCGAAAGAACGTTCGGCGGCGGCTTTATTCAAACGGGCGGTTTCAAGGATAAAACGGATTTCGTCCAGCGGGGCATTCATGGCAAAGTCATATACCTTCCGCAAGGTCAGGCCTGCGACTTGCGCCTCCTCTTCTCCGCAACCCGCACTTTGCTTGTTTAAAAGGACATCGCCGTTACGGGCTATATATATAAAGGTGGTATGGCCGCCGGCTATAATGGCAGTGGCTTTATTCCCGCCGGATTTGCAGCACACCTCGATATAAAGCTTTTCCGTGATATTCTTCTTCAGCGATATATCGATGCGCTTTTCGCCGATAAAGCGTTTTCCCTCTTCTACGGCGGCAGGATTGCTGTCTTTCAGCACTTCCAACTGATACTCCGACTTGCCTATCAGCGCTCCCAGGGCTATAGCTATGGGCAGTCCAATCATACCTGTGCCGGGAATGCCCACTCCCATTGCGTTCTTCAGGATATTGGCACTCAACAAGACATCTATTTTCTCCGGCTTTGCACCCAAGGTTTCGGTTGCTTTCGCCACACATAAGGCAACAGCAATGGGTTCCGTACAGCCAATGGCAGGAACTACTTCGCGCTGTACCAAAGCAATTATTTGTTTTCTTTCGGCTTCAGTCATACCATATATATTTTTATTCAATCTTTATACAAAGATATACGGAATAACAAATAAATACCAGAGTTTACCGCACTTTTTTCTTCTTGTATCTGTTATTACAAAATAATAGCGTATTTTTGCAAACTGCTAAACTGTATTTATTTATCAACATTCAAAAAAGAAGGATATGAATTTTAAGAAGTGGACTACTGCTCTCATGCTTGCCTTAGCCGTTTCGTCCTGCATACAAGACGAAGCGCTCAACTCCGAAGCAGCCATTGACGCCTGTACAGGCGCGGATGTACAATTGGCTCACATCAACAGTGACTCTAAAGAAATAAACATATATGTACATAAAGGGGCAAACCTTGCCAAACAGCAACTGCTGTTTACGCTGCCCGACGGTGCCACCATCAAGGCAGACGAACATTCACCGAATGACATCCTTAACAATTACGATTTCAGCAACGAGTCTCACTCCCGCACCTTCACCGTCACTTCCGAAGACGGCGAATGGACCGCTACCTATACCGTAAAAGTAGTACCTGCCGAAATGCCGGAAACATTCCATTTCGAAGACCTGCTCCCCTCTGCCGGTACTGAATACGACATTTTCTATGAGTTCGAACCCGGAACTTCAACCAGTGTTTCACGCGTAGCACAATGGTCCAGCGGCAACCCCGGCTACAAACTTACCGGCATGACAGACAACCGCACCGGCTATCCTACGCAGCAGGTTGCCGACGGCTACCGCGGCAACGGACTGAAACTGACCACTTGCGACACCGGAAGTTTCGGAGCCATGGTGCAAATGTATATTGCCGCCGGAAACCTGTTTATCGGTTCCTTCGACCTGGCAAATGCACTGAAAGATCCTCTGCGTGCCACCAAGTTCGGCATACAGTATTACAAACGCCCCATAGCGTTGAAGGGTTACTTCAAATTCAAGGCAGGAGAAGTTTATACCGATGAAGGCGAAGTACAGAAAGACATGAAAGACCGTTTCGACATTTACGCCATACTGTACGAAGCAAACGAGAACTCCTTTATGCTGGACGGCAGCAACAGCCTGACTTCCGAAAACATCGTAGCCAAAGCCCAAATCAGTGAAGAGGCTGCTGTAGAAACCGATGAATGGACAGCATTCGAGTTACCTTTCGAACCAATGAACGGTAAAGAGATAAACAAGTCGAAACTGCAGGACGGCAAGTACAAATTAAGCATTGTCCTCTCCTCCAGCGTGAAAGGCGCGTACTTTAAAGGGGCAGTCGGCAGCACATTATACGTAGACGAATTAGAACTTATAAGCGAAGAAATCTGATTATAGAATATGAAAAAGCATCATTTTATTTGCACGATAGCCGTACTGCTGGCAATGGTAGCCAACGTACAGGCACAAGAAGAGAGAAACAAAAGTCTTATCAACTCCTATCTGCACGGTTGGGAATACAACATTAAAGCCGGATTCAATATCGGCGGTACATCTCCCATTCCCCTGCCCAAGGAGATACGCAAGATAGACAGCTACGCACCGGGCATCGCCATTGCCATCGAAGGTAATGCCACCAAGTGGTTCGACGAAAAGAAAAAGTGGGGACTTACCCTGGGACTGCGGTTGGAGAACAAGAACATGACTACCGAAGCCACCGTAAAGAACTACGGTATGAAAATCATCAATACCAACGGCGGAGAGCTGGCAGGTCTTTGGACGGGTGGAGTCAAAACCAAAGTGAAAAACTCCTATCTCACCATTCCCATCCTTGCCGACTACCGCATCAGCAAGCGCTGGATAGTATCGGCAGGTCCGTACTTCTCCTATCTGCTGGAAGGCAACTTCTCCGGACACGTGTACGAGGGTCACTTGCGCACACCCGACCAGACCGGTTCCAAAGTGGAGTTTACCGGTGAAAGCATCGCAACTTACGATTTCTCCAACGAGTTGCGTAAGTTCCAGTGGGGTATCCAATTTGGGGGCGAATGGAAAGCGTTCAAGCATCTCACCGTGCATGCCGATGTAACGTGGGGATTAAACAATATCTTCCAGAAAGACTTCGATACGATAACGTTTAATATGTATCCTATCTATCTGAACTTAGGATTTGGGTATGCATTCTAAACAAGATTTTTTCGTTTTTTGTCGTCACTCGTCACTTTTCGTCTTAATGCATTAAGGACGAAGGTGTTATCTGGTGACGACAAGCTTATATACAGTGACGACCGATTTTTGGTCGTCACTTTTTCATTTTATACGAGGGTATTCCGTTAGTATCAACACTTGGTAGTTAAAATACCAATGCTTGGTACATGAGATACCGCTACGTGGTATTTGGAGTACCAATGTTTGGTACTTATATTATACATAACATACTGTATCCTCTCAAGTAGAACTTTATGATGCTAAAGTTGACCTTTACAACTCTCAAGTAGCCCTTTACAACTCCCAAACAATCCAATAGCTTATGGAAATTAGATAGACAACCCTATATAGGATTTTAATAATAATCAATCAACTTCGCTTAGGACGACACATATTAAATATAAAGGATACTTCTTCACAGAAGTATCCTTTATATTTAATATCAATTACTTTAGCCGAAAGGATCTAATTACTCTTTTATCAATTCAAAATCATCAACAATCAATGTACTACCCGGAGCACCCCAAAACTTATCACCATCCTTACTTGAAGAACAAGCAATAGTCATACGATATTTTTTATTGGTATCATACTGCTTTTTCCATTCCAAAGGTAACTCAAACTTTTTCCAATCAGTTTGAGCACCACCAATCAATTGTCCAATAGCAGCAATACGGCTTGAAGTATAAATATTCTTTTCCTCTTCATCTGTACCGGTTAGACAATCAGACCAGCCTATTTCATCATAAGCAGTTGTTTCATATAAAACTACGCTAATCATAAATTCATCAACTTTAGTTTCGTCTACTACAGCTTCATGGCAATGTTCTTTATATGGTTTGGTATTTACAATATAATATACATCACCAGGAGTATATTTATACCATCCTCGCAAAGAAATAGGTTTTTCTTTGCAGGGGATACCAAATTTAGTGCTATTTAAGGTATTAAATATATCAGTCTTAAATTTTCCTAGAAATAAAGAACCTGTAGTCACTTTAGGAGCTTTTGCTATACCCAGATCTTGTCCTTTTGTATCAATAGACTGAATTTTTGCTGCAGCAGTTCCCGAATGAGAATCATCTGTTTGCATTATGACATAACTATCAGTAAGATTGAACCCTTTCAAGAAATGTGCTCCGGTATTACTACTTGCCCATCCCTCCGCTTCATAGAAAGTATTTTCAGGTTCTTGTCCTTCTACTCCAGGAAGCCACTTTTCAAAATCATACACATCTTCAGTACCTGAAATAAAAACTTGATACTCCTTTATAACCGTACCATCTTCAGAAGTAACCGTATAAATCACCTTTTTATTATCAGAAAAATCCTGTGCCACACCAGACTCAGGAGCTATCGTTGCTTTATGAGAATAAGTAATTGTAGGCACTAAAGCCTTTAAATCATCAGCAGTAGCAGAGGCTTTCACCTTAAAAGTAATCGTATTGTCTTCATTGATTACTGGTTGTTCTGCAACAATAGGATTATTCTCGAAAACAAAACTTGTAATCAAAGCATCCGAACTCTTTCGAGCAGAAACCTTATACTCCGTCACTGTTGTACCATCCTCAGAAGTAACCTTATAAATCACTACCTTATTTCCGGAGAAGTCTTGCGTCACACCCGATTCCGGAGTAACCGTTGCATTTTCAGAAATTGTAATTATCGGCTTCAATGCTTTCAAATCATCATCTGTTGCGGTTTCAGCCACTTTAAAAGTGATAGTTTTATCTTCATTGATTACAGGTTGCTCCGCAATAATATCGCTATCGAATTTGAACTCCTTAATCAAAGCTTCCGAACTTTCGTTCCCTGTCATTTTTTTACCTTTATATTCTACACGAACTTTCATTAGGTCATTATTCACATTCACTTTAATTATCAATTCAATATCTTCACCATTGATAGCTCCTTCCACAGAGACCGCACATTTACCGACAACCAAATCTAAATCTGCGTTACCGGTAAATGAATATTTATCCCCCTCAACTTTCAAAGGACAATTATCAATAGCTAAATCCCCAATAGTAATCGGAGCACCGCCAACCGTTATTACAAAGTTCTTCAATTCCAAACCGATTGAAGTGTCGGAAGACTTCTTGATAGTTATCTTTTGCTGCATGCCTTTGGCTATTTCCACATTTGGTTCATAGTAAACATCCATCAAGCCCTTGTAGTCACCGACAACCTCTCCAACTACTCCAGAATTGCCCGGCGCCTCATCGTCATCGCTACAAGCGGTAAATAAACTCATTGAACAAATCAATGCGAATAAATAAAACAAATTTTTCTTCATACAAATACTTGTTTAGTTAATAAAATCCCTACATAGTTAAGGGTTAGTTAATATTCTCTTTTATATCGAGGGTGCAAAATAACAGTTTTTAAAGCCTTTAAACAAGGTCTTTAATAAAAAATAGATGTCCTTTTTTTCATATAGGAAGAATTATAAGCATTCTTTACATTATTAAATACTCTTACATGTTTCCGCAAAAAGATACGGTTTCAAACAGTATTTTTATTCTCTAAAAGTCGGGAAATAAAAGATTTATTGTCATTTTTGAAACGTTTTACAAAAAAAATTGTTACCTTTATAAAGTCAAAGCCTTTTATAACAAGGCAAACTGGCACATTAACCTCATTATAAACCCTTAAAGCAATTGATATGTTCAACTCATTCGGCAATATTCTCCGCCTTACCAGTTTCGGAGAATCACACGGTAAAGGCATAGGCGGCGTAATAGACGGATTCCCCGCAGGAATCACCATCGATATGGACTTCGTACAATCGGAGCTCGACCGCCGGCGACCGGGGCAATCACGCATCACTACCTCACGCAAAGAATCCGACAAGGTGGAATTCCTTTCCGGCATCTTCGAGGGCAAGTCCACCGGATGCCCCATCGGATTCATCGTGTGGAACGAGAACCAACACTCCAACGACTATAACAACCTGAAAGAAGTATACCGCCCCTCGCACGCCGACTATACATATAATGTAAAATACGGAATACGCGACCACCGTGGCGGCGGACGCTCATCGGCACGCGAAACCATTTCGCGCGTAGTGGCAGGCGCATTGGCAAAACTTGCCTTGAAACAGCTTGGCATCCGCATCACCGCATACACCTCGCAGGTAGGCCCCATCAAACTGGAAGAAAACTATACCGCCTACGACCTCGACCTGATTGATACCAACCCAGTACGTTGCCCCGACCCGGAGAAAGCCAAAGAAATGGAAGAGCTTATCTTCAAGATAAAGGGCGAAGGCGATACCATTGGCGGCGTGGTGACCTGCGTTATCAAAGGATGCCCCATCGGACTGGGACAACCCGTTTACGGCAAACTCCAATCCGCCCTTGCCGCCGGCATGCTCAGTATCAACGCCGCAAAAGCGTTTGAATACGGCGAAGGCTTCAAAGGACTGAAGATGAAAGGCTCCGAACAGAACGACGTGTTCTATAACAACAACGGACGCATCGAAACGCATACCAACCACTCCGGTGGCATTCAGGGCGGCATCAGCAACGGACAGGACATCTACTTCCGCGTAGCCTTCAAGCCCGTGGCAACCGTACTCATGGAGCAGCACACCGTAAACATGGACGGCGTGGACACCACCCTCAAAGCCCGCGGACGTCACGACCCCTGCGTACTGCCCCGCGCCGTGCCCATCGTGGAAGCCATGGCAGCCATGACCCTGCTCGATTTCTACTTGATTGACCGTACTACACAATTATAACAAACGGGTGATAAAGTGATAGGATATCACCTCATCATTTCACATTATTATGGAAATAAAGAAATATATCGCAGAGAACGAATCCGGAATGCTGGAAGAGCTGTTCAGCCTTATCCGTATCCCCAGCATCAGTGCCAAACCCGAACACCACGACGACATGCTGGCGTGTGCCGAACGCTGGGCGCAACTGCTGCTCGCCGCCGGTGCAGACGAAGCACTGGTAATGCCTTCGGCTGGCAATCCCATCGTATTCGGACAGAAGATTGTAGACCCGAAAGCCAAAACCGTATTGATATACGCACACTACGACGTAATGCCCGCCGAACCGCTGGAACTCTGGAAAAGCAATCCTTTCGAGCCCGAAGTACGCGACGGCCACATCTGGGCGCGCGGTGCGGACGATGACAAAGGACAGTCCTTCATCCAGGTAAAGGCTTTTGAATATCTGGTAAAGAACAACCTGCTGACTCATAACGTCAAGTTCATCTTTGAAGGAGAGGAAGAGATTGGCTCGCCCAGCCTCGAAGGCTTCTGCCGGGAATACAAAGAACTGCTGAAAGCCGACGTAATCCTCGTGTCCGACACCAGCATGCTGGGTGCAGACCTTCCCTCGCTGACTACCGGCCTGCGCGGACTTGCCTATTGGGAGATAGAAGTAACCGGTCCGAACCGCGACCTGCACTCCGGACATTTCGGCGGTGCGGTGGCCAACCCCATCAATGTGCTTTGCGGAATGATAAGCAAGGTGACGGATGCCGACGGACGCATCACCGTTCCCGGCTTCTACAACGATGTGGAAGAAGTGCCGCAGGCGGAACGTGAAATGATAGCGCACATCCCGTTCGACGAGGAGAAATACAAAAAGGCTATCGGCGTAAATGCCCTTTTCGGCGAAAAAGGATACAGCACGCTGGAGCGCAACAGTTGCCGTCCGTCTTTCGATGTATGCGGCATCTGGGGCGGCTATACGGGCGAAGGTTCTAAAACCGTACTGCCCTCCAAGGCATACGCCAAAGTATCCTGCCGACTGGTTCCGCATCAGGATCATCACAAGATTTCGCAACTGTTTGCCGATTACATCATGGCTATCGCCCCCGATACCGTACAGGTAAAAGTCACCCCCATGCACGGCGGGCAGGGATATGTATGCCCCATCACGCTCCCGGCATACCAGGCTGCGGAGAAAGGCTTCGCCAAAGCTTTCGGCAAAAAGCCGTTGGCAGTACGTCGCGGTGGCAGCATTCCCATTATCTCCACATTCGAGCAGGTACTGGGCATCAAAACCATACTGATGGGATTCGGTCTGGAGTCCAACGCCATCCATTCTCCCAACGAGAACATTCCGCTGGATATACTGCGTAAAGGAATCGAGGCGGTTGTTGAATTCCATCTGAACTACTGAAACCGGAAAAGCGATGAAACCGATGAACGATTCCGATAAACCCTGGGAAGTCATTTCCAGCGAATACCTGCACAGGGCCCCATGGCTCACTGTACGCAAAGATCATCTAGTATTACCGAACGGCAACCATATTCCTTCATATTATATATTGGAATATCCCGACTGGGTAAACACAATCGCTGTTACGAGCGACGGACAATTCGTTTTTATCCGTCAGTACCGACATGGTCTGCAACAGACATCGTACGAACTTTGTGCCGGTGTATGCGAGAAAGAAGATGCCTCCCCGCTGGCTTCCGCACAGCGGGAGCTGCTCGAGGAAACCGGCTACGGTAATGGCAGTTGGCAGGAATACATGCAAATATCCCCCAACCCGAGTACCCATACCAACATTACGTATTGCTTCCTAGCTACCGGTGTGGAAAAGATTTCGGAACAGCATTTGGAAGATACGGAAAGCCTCAGCGTACATCTGCTTACGCTTGCAGAAGTAAAGGAACTGCTGCAAAAAGGAGAGATAAAGCAAGCGTTAATGGCCGCTCCCTTGTGGAAATATATAGCCGAAAAAGGATTATAACCGGATATAACTTTACTCGAACGGCTTGCGGAATGTACAACCGCTTTTCCATTCGGAACAACCGTAAGCCGTTTTTCCTTTAATAACCGTTCCTTTTCCGCAAAGCGGGCAAGGCTGGCCTACCAGCGCATCGGCAGGTTGCTTCTCACCGGCTGCCTGCTCCGTTTTCTTCGTTGCAGACTTCCGCGGCGCTCTTTTCTTCGGTTCTTTTTTCGGTTTATCGGATGCGGCAGCAGCTTTTTCCCCCTTACCCTTTTCCGGCACGGGAGCCTGTATCGTAATATGACGGTTGCTGTTATCGGAAAGTACACTCATCACAATCTCCGATACCATCTGCTTCAGCTCCTCCAAAAACTGTCCGGCATTGTAGGTACGCTTCTCTATTTCACGCAACTTCTTTTCCCATATACCCGTCAGTTCGGCAGATTTCAACAACTCTTCGTGGATAATCTGAATCAGTTCCACACCCGTAGGGGTAGCTATCAGGTTCTTTTTCTCCTTACGGATATAGTTGCGCTTGAAGAGCGTCTCGATAATGGCGGCACGCGTGGAAGGACGGCCGATACCGTTCTCTTTCAAGGCATCGCGCAGTTCATCGTTGTCCACCAGCTTGCCGGCAGTTTCCATGGCGCGCAGCAAGGTGGCTTCGGTGTACGGACGCGGCGGTTGCGTCCACTTCTCGTACAGGTCGGGCAGGTGCGGGCCGCTCTCTCCCACCACAAAGGCGGGGAGCACATTCTCTTCTTCGCCGCTTTTCTCCTCTTTTTCCTCCTGCGACTGTGCCGAGGGCGTGCCGAATACCACACGCCAGCCGGGTTCCAGTATCTGCTTGCCCGAAACCTTAAACTCTATCTGCTCCACCTCGCCTATTACGGTGGTCGTAGCGAACAGACAGTCCGGATAGAACACGGCAATGAAACGGCGTGCAATCAGGTCGAATACGCGGCGCTCCATATCCGTCAGGTTCTGGGGGGGCTGGCCGGTAGGAATGATGGCATGGTGGTCCGTCACTTTCGAGTTGTCGAACACCTTCTTCGACTTCGGCAGAGTAGCCCCATCCAACGGAGCAGTCAATGCCTGGTAATCGCGCAGCCCCTTCAGTATGCCGGGACATTTGGGATAGATGTCGTCACTCAGGAAAGTGGTATCTACACGCGGATAGGTCGTTACTTTCTTTTCGTAAAGCGACTGGATGGTTTTCAGCGTCTCATCGGCGGAGAAAGCGAATTTCCGGTTGCACTCCACCTGCAGGGAAGTCAGGTCGAACAGACGGGGCGGAGCCTCTTTCCCGTTCTTGCGGGTGACATTCGTTATGGTAAAAGGAGAATTCTTTATCTGTTCCAGCAAAGCCTCACCCCGCTCCCGGTCTGTGATAGGTTCTATTCCCCGGTTATCTTCGGGTTTGGCAGCTTTGGCGGTTGCCCCTTCTTTCTGTTTTTCCGCTTCCAGCACCAGTTCCTCATCGCTCTTGCGGAGAATGGCGGAGAAGGTGGTGTCGCGATACACCGTCTTCAGTTCCCAGTATTGCTTGGGAACGAAGTTCTGTATTTCGAGCTGTCGATTTACGATGAGCGCGAGCGTAGGCGTCTGCACACGTCCTATGGAAAGTACCTGCCGGTTCTGCCCGTACTTCATGGTGTACAGGCGGGTGGCGTTCATGCCCAGCAGCCAGTCGCCGATGGCACGCGAAAGCCCCGCCTCGTACAACGGCTGGAAATCGGACGCATCCCTCAGTTTGGCAAACCCTTCGCGGATGGCTTCTTCCGTCAGCGAAGAAATCCACAGACGCTTCACCGGACAACGCGCACCGGCTTTCTGCATCACCCAACGCTGAATCAGCTCTCCCTCCTGTCCGGCATCACCGCAGTTTATAATCATGTCGGCATGCTGCATGAGGTTCTCGATTACGTGGAACTGGCGTTCGTAGGTAGGGTTGCTGATGAGCTTGATGCCGAAACGGGGCGGAACCATAGGCAGGCTGCCCAAGCTCCACGACTTCCAGTTGGGTGTGTATTCGTGCGGTTCCTTAAGGGTACAGAGATGCCCGAACGTCCAGGTCACCTGGTATCCGTTTCCCTCGATGTACCCGTCTTTCTTATCTTTCGCTCCGAGTACATCGGCTATGTCACGCGCCACGGAAGGCTTTTCGGCAATACAAACTATCATTCGCTTTTCTTTTTTAGGCAATGCAAAGATAATGCAAAAATTCGATTAAGCGAGCCGGGGAAGGAAGTTGTTCTTGTTTCAGACACAGAGATGCAGAGACACAGAGTCTTAAAAACGGCTCTTTTCATGTAAGGCTGTTCCTCTCCCTGTCCCCTCTCCTGCTCTGTGTTTCCGCATCTCCGCGTTCACATTCCTCCCCCACGTTTCAGTGCCTCCGTATCCCTCTTTTAGCACAAAATTAAAACAGAACTATACAAAATTAGCAATCAAATAAACATTCCGTACCATAAAAAAAACATTAGAGTCCGCAGATACATGGAAAAAGGCGTAATTTAGCAATCGAGGAACAGTCTCCGAAAAAACAATTATAAAACTAATAATATGGTAAAACGAATCTCAGTGAAGCACATAGCCTGCCTATCCCTGCTCAGTACGTCAATGGCACACGCTGCCGAACGTCCCAACATCATCTACATCTTCACCGACCAGCATACGGCAAACGCCATGAGCTGCGCCGGAAACCCGGACTTGCACACACCCAATCTGGACAGACTGGCTGCCGCCGGTATCATGTTCCAGAATGCTTACTGTACCGCACCACTCAGCGGCCCCTCGCGCGGCGCCATGTTCACAGGATGCTATCCAGGCACAACAGGACTGTTGGTCAACGGTGCTCCGCTACAAGAATCGCTCCAGACACGAACACTGGGCACACTGGTAAAAAATGCTGGATACGAATGCGCCTACGGCGGCAAATGGCATGTGCCCGAACTCGATATTCCGGATAAAGTGCGAGGATTCGACCAAATTTACAAACACAGCGATGACGGACTGGCAGAGGCCTGTGTGGAATTCCTTTCGCGCAAACACAACAAGCCTTTCTTCCTGGTAGCTTCTTATGACAATCCGCATAATATCTGCGAATATGCACGCAGCCAGAATCTTCCTTACGGCAACCTGGACATACCCGAAATACGCAATTGTCCGGGACTTCCCCCTAACTTTGCCAAGAATCCGTACGATGCCGATGTCATCGAGAAAGAAAGGGAAAACAATTTCAACGTCTACCCCACCGCCACTTTCACCCCCGAAGACTGGCGTATGTACCGCTACACATACTACCGCCTCGTAGAGAAAGTAGACCGTGAAATCGGCAAGATTGTAGACGCCATCGACAAGAATAACTTGTGGGAAAATACCGTCGTTATCTTCTCCAGCGACCACGGAGACGGAATAGGCGCCCACCACTGGAACCAGAAATCGGCCCTGTACGAGGAAGTGGTAAACATCCCGTTCATCGTAACCCTGCCCGGCAAGAAACATGCCGGCACGAAGCTGCCGCAGCTCATCAGTAACGGTGTAGACTTCTTCGCTACCGTTTGCGACTGGGCAGGCGCCAAACTGCCGGAAGACGCTGACGGAAAGTCGTTCCGCAAAATAGCCGAAGAAGGCAATCCGCAAGCTCCCCACCAGGAGTATGTCATTACCGAAACACAATTTGACGGCAGCAAGACACGGGGCTGGATGGTACGCACCGCACGCTACAAATATGTATTGTACGACAAAGGAAGACACCGCGAACAACTGTTCGACATGCAGAACGACCGGGGCGAGACAAGAAACCTGATGATGGAGAACGCCTATACGAAAGTGGCGCAGGAACATCGTGATATTCTTGAGAGATTCATGAATAGCCATAAAATCAGACCAACGCGTCCCAAATTGCACGACGTGCCGGGAAAGGTGCTCACAAAAGCAACCAAACATTAATCCGCCGTCAGACCAAGAATCAATAAACTTATATAACGCTGTATATGAACAAAATAGTATCCACCATCATTTTCTTCAGTCTTGCAGCCACTGCACAGGCGCAAACGGCCGGAGAAGCCACCATCAGGCTCACCGGCACAACGCTGATGCACGAAATGCGTGCAACTCCCTCACCGCTGGACGGCACTGAAATCAGCGACCGTGCCGTGTCCTTCCAATGGCCGCTGCCGGCAGGCCTCAACATCCTGCGAAGCGGACTGGACGGTGCGGAAGAGAACACCCCCAAAAAAGAAACAGACAAAAGCAAGCTACGCTACTTCCTGCGCTACTCGCAAACTCCGGCATTCAAGCCGGAAACGACCGTACAAGCCGAGACACACTGGCCGTTCTTCAATCCCAAACAGGATTTGGCTCCAGGCACATGGTACTGGCAATACGGCTATGTTACGGACGGAAAGACCGAATGGAGCGATACGCTGCAATTTACGGTAAAGAACAATCCCCAGAAGTTCTGCCCGCCCGCACTGGATGCCGTACTTAAGAACCTGCCTGCCCACCACCCCCGCGTATGGCTCGACAGAGACGAATGGGACGGTTTCATAAAGCGCAGCGAGGGCAAAACCGAACGTAAGACTTACCTCAAACGTGCCGACAAAGTACTCGCCACCCCGATGAAGTCGGTAAACGACATTAACTCGGACCTGGCAAAAGGACTGGCCAACGAGATGCAGAAAAATGCCATGCTCACCCGCGAAAGCCGCCGCATCATCGACAGCGAAGAAGCGAATACCGACGTACTTATCCGCGCCTACCTGCTCACCAAAGACCGCCGCTATGCCGACGAAGCCGTGAAGCGCGTCAAGGAGATGGCCACTTGGGGAGACAACAAAAACGTGGTGGGCGACTTCAACGAAGCCACCCTGCTCTCGCTCTGCTCCATGGCATACGACGCACTGTACGATGTTCTGGACGATGCCACGCGCAGATTCCTGCTGAACGAAATAAAAGCATTCGGCAACAGCATGTACATGCACGATATCAACCGCCTGGAAAACCACATCGCCGACAACCATGTGTGGCAGATGACTTTCCGCATCCTCACCATGGCAGCCTTTACCGTTTACGGTGAACTGCCCGAAGCCGATGCGTGGACGGACTATTGCTATAACCTGTGGCTCGCCCGCTTCCCCGGTCTGAACAAGGACGGAGCCTGGCACAACGGCGACTCCTACTTCCACGTCAACATCCGTACACTTGTAGAAGTGCCCTATTTCTATACCCGCCTCACCGGCTTCAACTATTTCTCCGACCCCTGGTATCAGGGAAATGCCCTGTACGTCATCTACCAGCAGCCGCCATTCTCAAAATCAGGCGGTAACGGCAGCTCACACCAGAAGATACTTACCCCGAGCGGTACGCGTGTTGGCTACGCCGATGCTCTGGCGCGTATGACCGGCAATACATTTGCCGCAGATTACGTGCGCCACATCAGCGCCCGCCAGCCCGACATACTCGAACAGGGAAGCACCTCGAAAGCCGGCGGTCTTGCATGGTTCCGCCTGCAATGCGACAAGCCCTTGCCGGACGGACCGGGTTTGAAAGACCTTCCCATGGGACATGTATTCCCGCAGAGCGGACTGGCCTCGTTCTCCACCAACCTGGACGATACCCGCAAAAGCGCCATGCTCAGCTTCCGCAGCAGTCCTTACGGCAGTACCTCGCACGCCATAGCCAACCAGAATTCTTTCAATACTTTCTGGAACGGCCAGTCGCTCTTTTACAGTAGCGGACACCATACCAGCTTTACCGACATACACGGCGTTTACTGCCACCGCGCCACCCGCGCCCACAACACCATTCTGGTGAACGGCATGGGACAACGCATCGGAACGGAAGGTTACGGCTGGATTCCCCGTTACTATGTCAGCGACAATATCAGCTATGTGGCAGGCGATGCTTCCAATGCCTATGGAAAGGTTATCTCTCCGCTCTGGCTGCTACGCGGCGAACAGAGCAACCTGGAATTTTCTCCTGAAAACGGTTGGGACGATACCGGTCTGAAAATCTTCCGCCGCCACATCGTAACTTTAGGCAAAAGCGGTTATTCCTTTATATACGACGAGCTGGAAGCCGAAGAACCCGTGACCTGGAGCTACCTGCTACATACGGTTACCAACCCCATGAATGTGGACAAGACCCGGGAATACGTACACATACGGGCCACCAGCAAGGACGGTGCGTCCGATGCCTATCTCTTCTCCTCCGGAACGCTGGAAACGGATACGACCTCCCGGTTCTTCGTACCTGCCGTCAACTGGCTGCGTGCCGATGAGAAGGGACACTTCGCACCCTATCCCAACCACTGGCACTTCACCGCAACGTCGGACAAACAGAAAGTGTACCGCTTCGCTACAATTGTGTACACACATGCCAAAGACAATGATGCGGAAAACGCACAAGCCGCTCCCCGCAAACTGAAAGACGGTAGTATCCAAATCGGTGACTGGAATATCAAAGCAAACATATCCACTGCCGGAAAGCCTTCTTTCGAAGTACGCAACACGCGCAAAGATTGCGATGCAAGCGTCAGTTACAAGGATTACGGTGCAACCGTGATACATGATAACGGCAAAAAGACCGAGTTGAAGGATGAGGTTCCCGAACTGGAAATCTAACAGCAAGAAAACATATCAACAAGAAAACATATACGGACACATGAAGAAACTGCTACTGCTCACAATCGCAATCTGGTACCTGACAGCCGGCTGTTACAGCCAGACAGACTGGACAAGTTTCATGTCACGGCAGGACATGACCTGGACCCGCCTGCCCCAAACCTGGTACGAAGCCCCCTTCATGGGAAACGGCAGCATGGGTTCCTATATCTGCAAGGAACCTGGAAAAAACGCCATACGGGTAGATGTAGGCAACAGCATGGTACACGACCACCGCACAGACGATGCGAGCATCTATGGAAGAGGCCGGCTGCTTATCGGTTATTTTCTCCTGCATCCCGTGGGAGAAATAAAATCCGGCGACCTGAGGCTGGACTTATGGAACGCTGAAACCACCGGGTGTATCCGTACCACCCGAGGAGAGATAAAGCTGAGAGCCTGTGTCACTTCCGAGAGTCCCTATATCCTGGTCGAAGCCGAAGCTACGGCAGGCGAAAAAGAGTTCACCTGGAAATTCTATCCGGAAAACACGGATTCGCCGAGGCAGTTGAATGCAATCCGGAAGGGTAACAAGAACCACCTCAAAAAAGACTATGTGTCCAATCCCGCCCCGCAACTGTCCACACGCAATGGGCTGAGCCTCTGCTGGCAGCCCCTGCTTGCCGGCGGCGGTACTGCCACAGCCTGGAAAGAGATTAGGAAAGAGAACACAAGCACGCTTATCGTAAGCAACGCACATTCCTTTCCCGGAACAGAGGCTTTGCAAAAGGTGGAAACGGCACTGGCAAGCCTGCAGGAAGCCGACCTGCCCGTGCTCCGGAAAGCACACCGGGAATGGTGGCATAACTACTATCCGCAAAGTTTCGTGAGCCTTCCCGACAAGAAGATGGAGAATTTCTACTGGGCGCAGATGTACAAGCTGGCATCGGCCACCCGCACCGGCGGCGGACTGCTCGACAACAGCGGTCCCTGGCAAGTGCTGACTCCCTGGCCCAATGCCTGGTGGAACCTGAATGTACAACTGAGCTACTGGTCCGTATACCCATCCAACCGGATGGAACTGGGCATGCCGTTGGTGGACGCGATAAGAAACAATCTGGATAACCTGATAAACAACGTTCCCGAACCCTACCGGAAAGATGCCGCCGCACTGCCCGTAGCCACCGACTTTACCCTGACGGGGGCAACGGTGAATGTTCCCGGAACCGAAAAGAAAGCCCAGGTAGGCAACCTGACGTGGATTTGCCATAACCTCTGGCTGCAATACCGCTTCAGCATGGACGAATCGATATTGAGGAATACCCTGTACCCTACACTGAGACGGGCCGTCAATTTCTATCTGCCTTTCCTGACAGAAGACAAATCGGGCAAGCTCCATTTGAAAAGAACCTATTCTCCGGAGTACGGTACTGCCGAAGACTGCAACTACGACATCGCCCTGTTGCGCTGGGGATGCAATACATTGCTCGAGGCAAGCAGGATTCTATCTGTCGATGACGAGCTGATACCCCGCTGGAAACAAGTTGCAGAGCACCTAACCGACTACCCGCAGGACGAAAACGGCATGATGATAGGCAAGGATGTACCTTTCAGCCGCTCGCACCGCCACTACTCGCACCTGCTGATGTTCTATCCGCTCTACCTGTTGAATGCAGAGCAGAACGGCAGCAAGGAACTTATGGAAAAATCCGTAGAACACTGGCACAGCCTGCCGGGCAATATCCTCGGATATACTTATACGGGGGCTTCTTCGCTGTATGCTGCATTCGGCGAGGGAGACAAGGCACTGGAGAAACTCAACGGCCTGTTTGCCCGCACCCTGCGCCCCAACACCATGTACATGGAAAGCGGACCGGTTATCGAAACCCCGTTGTCGGGCGCACAGTGCATACACGACATGCTGCTGCAAAGCTGGGGCGGAAAGATACGTGTATTCCCTGCCGTACCTTCCCAATGGAAAGATGTACAGTTCAAGGACCTGAGAACCGAAGGCGCTTTCCTCATATCCGCTGTGCGGAAAGGCGGAAAGACAAGCTTCATCCGTATCAAAAGCCTTGCCGGAGAACCGTGTATCCTACGCACCGATATGGCAAATCCGGTTGTAAAGGCAGGCAATGCCACATTGACCCTGCAAAAAGAGGGTGAGTACCTATTGGATTTAAAGAAAGGAGAAAGCGTAATCCTGACTGCCGCAGGGGGGAATATTCCCGTTATAAGTCCTGTCGGCGGAGAAGGAGAAAATTATTTCGGACTGAAGTAGAAGGGCGGCTTTGGCGGAATAAAAAAAATAGCCTTCATTTTTTGTTTATCATTTAGCAGCAATGAAGATTTATTTATATACCTTTGCATATTGACCTTTAAATATTATATATGGTAAAACTTTTAACTATCCTGATAGCCAACATACTACTATCTTCTCTTCATGCACAAAAACCAGAGCAAACCGATTTTATTCATATCAGTGTAAATGAAGGATTATCCCAAAATACAATCTTTGACATCGCCCAAGACCAACAAGGACACATGTGGTTTGCTACTGACGATGGACTAAATAAATACGATGGATACGATTTTACAATATACCGGCATGACGAACAAAATCCGCATAGTATCAGTAATGATATAATTAAAGCATGCATTGTAGATACAGAAGGAAGGATATGGGCAGGAACAGAAAAAGGAGTGTCACTCTACGATGCTCCCCAAGACAAATTTTATAATTTTACATATTTAAAAGGAAACAAAAGCTTACCTATTCGCGATATTGTCGAAGTAAATAATAAACAACTGCTTCTTTTTTCCGAGAAAAAGAACGGTTTATTCCTTTTCAACATAGAAACACAACAGTTCTCTGAAAAACCGTTGCACCCTTCGCTTACAGGAATTCAACCAACTATTCTCCATAAACAAGGAGATTACATTTATATAGGAAGCTACAATGGGATTTACTCTTATTCAATCTCTAAAAAATCTGTAGAACATATTCTACCAAAACAATTAAAAAATAAACAAGTTTATTCTATTTTACGGCAATCTCCCATCTATTTATGGGTAGGAACAGAAGGAGACGGACTGTATAAAATCAATATGCAGACCCAAAAAGTAGACAGTTATGTAAATATTCCTGGTAAACAAGGCTCCATTAGTTCCAACTATATACGCTCACTTATTCTCGATTCCGAAAACATTTTGTGGATAGGAACTATTAATGGATTGAATATCTATGATGAAGACACAGACTCTTTCAGTACTTATACCAACATTCCTGAAGTTAGTGGCAGCCTTTCACATACATCCATTTTAGACATATTTGCAGATTCTCAAGGAGGCATGTGGTTAGGTACTTATTTCGGTGGAGTAAACTATTATCATCCTTTAAAGAATCGTTTCCATAATATACAATTCACCGCAAATAAAAATTCATTAAACAGCAATGTCATAGGATGTATCAAGGAAGATGCCCAAAAAGGAATTTGGATAGGTACCAATAATGGCGGACTAAATTATTATAACCCCCAAACTGGCATTTTCAGACACTACACACAAAAAGAAGGACTCACATCCAATGATATTAAATCAATATATATTGATGAAGCGAACGACCTTGCATATATCGCCACTCATACGGGGGGACTTAATATATTAAATCGAAAATCAGGACATATAAACAGATATCATAACAGCAAAATAAAAAACATATATGACATACAACCCACAGAAAACAAAGAATATTGGCTAACTGGAATGACTCAGTTCCTTCGTTATAGTCCTCAAAATAAAACCTTTGAATATATTACAAATCAAACAAATGGACAGCCTTTGATAGAAAATCGGTTTACCTACCTGAAACGTGACAGCAAACGGCGTCTTTGGCTCATTGGCGAAAAAGGAGTATCTGTATATATAGAACAAAAAGACGGATTACTCAACAGTCATCTATTGCCAGAAAACTCTCCCCTATCCTATAAGGGTGTCAACTGTGTACATGAAGCACACAACGGCATATTCTGGATAGGTACTCGAAACGGCATCTGGCGTTTTGATGAAAGAAAAAAAGAGCTTAAACAATACACAACGAACCATGGTCTTCCCAATAATGTAATACATGGTATTTTAGAAGACTCAATAGGCAGGTTATGGCTCAGTACCAACAAAGGCTTAAGTTGTTTTCAACCGAAAACAGAAAAGTTCCGCAATTATACCAACAATGATGGGCTGCAAAGTAACCAGTTCACCGACAATGCTTATTGCCAAACGGCAGACGGACAAATGTATTTTGGTGGTATCAACGGCATCACTACCTTTCATCCCGAACAAATAGCTGATAATCCCTATACCCCACCTGTTACTATCACCCGATTAAGAGTTTTCAATAAAACGATATATCCCAATGATAATACCGGAATACTAAAAAGAAATATCAGCAACACCCAAAGTATCACTCTAACAGCAAAACAATCCATGTTCTCATTAGACTTTGTTGTATCCAACTATATATCAGGGAATCATAATATATTTGCCTACACATTGGAAGGATATGATAAAGAATGGTATCAATCGCACACACAACGTACAGCATCATATTCTAACCTACCGGCAGGGACTTACACTTTTTTGGTTAAAGCAGCCAACAGTGATGGAAAATGGAACGAACAACCAACCAAACTTAAAATAATCATATTACCAATATGGTATAAAACATGGTGGGCCACTCTTCTTTTCATTTCAGCTTTTACCATTATTACCATTTTCATATTTCGCTATTTCTGGATGCGTAAAAGCATGGAAGCAAAACTGCAATTAGAACGCATGGATAAAGAACGCCAAAAAGAAGTGAATGAAATGAAACTGCGCTTTTTCATCAACATTTCCCATGAATTGCGCACCCCGCTTACCTTGATTCTCGCCCCAGTACAAGAAATGCTGGACAAAGTGAGCGACCGCCAGCTGCACAAGCAATTGGAACACGTACAAAAAAACACTAACCGACTATTGCATCTGGTGAATCAACTGATGGATTACCGACGTGCCGAATTAGGAGTATTCAATCTGAAGGTAAGGCCTAATCCTATACATAATATAATTGAAAAAGATTTTTTATACTATGACCATCTGGCGCAACGCAAACAAATAGTCTACAACTTCAACTCCAATGTAGAAGGACGCACAATTCTCTGTGACCCGGATTATATGGAACTCATTGTTAACAACCTACTGTCCAACGCCTTTAAATATACCGGTGAGGGTAAAAACATCACAGTGACGTTGAAAGAAGAGAACCGCAAACTGCTTCTTCAAGTCAAGGATACCGGAAACGGAATTCCCATAGATAAGCAAGGAAAAATATTCGAACGTTTCTACCAGATAGACAATGAACATCTGGGAAGTGGTATCGGATTGTCATTGGTACAACGACTCGTAGAGCTACATCACGGAAGTATTGAGTTGGAAAGTGAAGAAGGTGTCGGAAGTACTTTTTCCGTCTATCTGCCCATTGAAGAATCCGCATATCTACCGGAAGAAAAACAGAATACATCCAATTCAGTAGAAGAAGAGAGAGTCTATACCACTAATAATCGGGATATGTATGTTATTGATACGGAAAGCAAAGAAACTGTAGAAGAAACAATAGTACAAGAAGAGCAACGCAAAGAAACCATTCTGATTGTAGAAGACAATACCGACATCTGCCAATACCTCTGTGAAGAATTAGGCAAGAGTTATCACGTATTGAAAGCAAGCAACGGCGAAGAGGCGTTATCCATTGTAAAAGAACAAGAAGTAGACCTCATATTGACAGATGTCATGATGCCCATAATGGACGGATTGCAACTATGTAAACAGATAAAGCAGAACCTGCGTACCTGCCATATACCTATCATAATGCTGTCTGCCAAAACAGATTTGAAAGAACAGTTGGAGGGGTTGCAGGTAGGCGCGGATGACTACATACCCAAACCTTTCTCAATGACAATGGTTGCTGCAAAAATCAAGAACTTGTTCCGTACGCGCTATCGGGCTATCGAACACTACTCCCATTCCCTGGAAGTGGAACCCGAAAAGGTAGCGCTCAATCCGCTGGATGAGGAATTACTGAAAAAAGCAATAGAAATAGTAAAAAAACATATGGACAATGTGGAATTCTCCACCAATGACTTCGCACGTGAAATGTGCATGAGCCGTTCCAACCTGCACATCAAGATGAAAGCGCTGACAGGAGAATCAACCAACGATTTTATCCGCAAAATGCGCTTTAACCAGGCATGCAAACTATTGCAGGAAGGTCGGTATACCGTATCCGAAATCAGTGGAATGGTCGGTTTCAACACCCCGTCCTATTTCTCAACCAGCTTTAAAAAATATTTTGGTTGTCTGCCGTCGGAATACGGGAAATAGCTATCCGGACATACTTAAAATACAAATCTACAAAAGTGAGGCAAGGACAATCTTGTCTCACTTTTTATTTAACTTATACAAATTTGAAAGTGTTTTATACAGAAATGCAAGCACTTTATACTCAAGCAACAATTCGTTCTACACCATTATAAGCTGTTTTCATTCCAACCCAATACCTTTGCATCGGTTAGCTTCGAATCATTTTAAGACCAATATAATTATGAAAAGACAGCTTCTTATTCTCATAGCATTCTGCCTGGTGCTGATTACCGCACAGGCTGGAAATGCCAATCACATACACGAAAATGTACGGGAAACCCCGTATCCGCAGCACGGACACACTTTATATATAAATCCCACACCGCTATTGGTTCCCCAAAGCACCAGACAATCGGACTATCTGCAATTCAACCTATCCAGAAGCAAAGACTTTTCGGATGCAAGCACTATTTTATCCAAACCCAAACCCTGGTGCATGTTCAATCCGCATAAGGTATTGGAAAACGGTACATGGTATTGGCGCGTACGCTCTGTAAGCAAAGAAGGCAAAGAATTTCCCTGGAGCAGAACCTACAGTTTTACCGTAACGGACAACGTACCTCAATTCGTCACTCCCGAAGCTGATGTTTTTCTAAGTAATGTCCCAAAAACGTATCCCCGCATCTATTGTTTTCTGAACGATAATCTGGAGAAAGCACGCAAGAAGGTACGCTCCCATCCCGAATTCGAGAATATGATTGACGACTCGCGCAATGCACTCAGTTCAAACTATACCAACGATACCAAACCATACAGGCAAATCACCCGTATGGCTGCCGAATGCGACAACCTGAATACAGCCTATCAAATGCTGCAACTGGACGTATACGCAGAAAAGATGGTACAGAATGTACGTTGCCTGCTGGCCGTAGAACCCGACCCGAAAGTCATCAGCAACGACTTCAACGCAGGAGAGCTGATTTACACCCTGGCATGCACCTACGAGAACTGTTACGACCGCTTCACACCGCAAGAGCGCAAACAGATAGAAAGCATCATCATGGACATCCTTTCGCTTTACTACAAGAAACACATGATAGGAAACGAAGAAACTCATATCTTCGACAATCACTTCTGGCAGTTCGCATTTCGCCATTTCATGCAAGCGGCATTAGTGATGTACGATAAATATCCGCTTGCCAAAGAATACCTGGAATACAGCTACGAATTGTGGACGGCGCGTGCTCCGGCATCCGGTTTCAACCGCGACGGCTCATGGCACAACGGCACAAGCTATTTCAGCGCCAACGCCGTTACCCTGGCTTATGTCCCCACTTTATTCGGTTATCTTACGAAGACAGACTTCATGCAACACCCCTGGTATAAAAATGCCGGTCTGGGCATGCTATACAGTTGGCAGCCCCGTTCGTTGAGCGCCGGTTTCGGCGACGGACATGAGAAGAACAACGGCAAGCCCCTGCGCATCCGTAGCGCTTTCGCCGACTTCATGGCACGTACCACCGGAGACCCCTATGCAGCCTGGTATTCGTCCATCAACAACCGTTACAAAACGGAATCCGAAACACGTCTGTTCCGCATGGCATGCGGCCTGCAACGCCCCCGAAAGGCAGAATTACCCTCAAATGCCCCCAAAGCCGTATGGTTTAAGGATACCGGTGAGATGATAGCCAACAGCAATCTGAAAGACTATAAACACAATATCAGCCTCAGCTTCCGTTCCAGCCCGTTCGGTTCCGGCAGCCACACGCACTCCAATCAAAACGCATTCAACCTGCACTACGGTGGAAAGGCCATTTACCATGCAGTAGGCCATTATATGAACTTTGCCGACCCGCACAATCTGTTGTCCTACCGCCATACACGCGCTCACAACACCCTGCTGGTTGACGGTATCGGCCAGCCATTCACCACACGTGCATACGGAAACATAGTACGCATGTTCAACGGAGAGCATATATCATATGCCCTGGGAGATGCATCCAACGCCTATTGCGGCATCAGCGAATATCCCATGTGGCAGAAAAACTTCGCCAACCACAAGCTTGAACAGTCGCGGGAAAACGGCTTTGGAGAAACTCCCCTGAAGAAATACCGCCGTCATATATTCCTGCTACATCCCAATATTGTGGTAATCTATGACGAGCTTGAAGCCGACAAGGCGGTCAGCTGGGATTGGCTGCTGCACAGCCCGGTAAAATTCGAGATAGACGAAGCGACATCGACCCTGACCACCCGTAACAAAAAGAGTAAATATACCTCTGTCGCCCGCCTGTTCAGCGAACAGAAATGTACTATCGGCCAAACGGATAAATTTGCAGCCGAACCCAACAAGAAAATAGGCGTACGCGGTGAAGACTTCACAGCTCCCTGGTCGCTGACGGCCAGCTATGAACCTTGTAAGGCCAATCGTATCCTCACCATTATCCAGGTGGAGGCAGACGGTAACCGGATAGTAGAGATAGAACGCGGCAGCAACAACAGTTTCCAATGCGGCGACTGGAAAATCGAAGCGGAACTGAATGCCCGACGTCCGGCAAGCCTCTACATCCGGAATAATGAAACAGAAACCACATTCAGTTACGGAAAGGAAAAACCGGTAATCAACGGAAAGGTATATGAACGCAAAGAGAAACAGTCTTCCGTATTATACGACAGTTTTAACGGAGCATGGGAAGTGCGGGAGATGCAAGACTGTCCCGCACAAATTACCGGTAAAATAAAATAGCAGCCCCTTGTAATAAAGTGTACCCGAAACGTAAAACGCTATTGAAAACCACTTTTTAAATTATATAATATGAAAAAAAAATCTATTAATTAACCCAAAGTATTATGAAGAACAAAAAAAATCACATGAAACGAATGCTGATGCTTTCGTTACTGACCGGTGCTTGTTGCATCCACAGTTATGCGACAACAAACGAGCTTATCTTAGTGAAAGAAACGGAATCCATTGAGAGCATCTTGCAGAACAAAAGAATCTCAGGTGTGGTAAACGACAATTTCGGCCCTGTTATCGGCGCAAACGTATCCATAAAAGGAACTACCATCGGTGCCATTACAGACATGGACGGAAAATTCAGTTTTGACGCACCTGAAGACGGAACCCTGGTTGTCTCCTTTGTAGGATATGTTACCCAAGAGTTACCGATAAAAGGGAAAACATCTTTCACCATCAATCTGAAAGAAGATACCGAAATGCTGGATGAAGTAGTAGTAACCGCATTGGGTATCAAACGCGAAAAGAAGGCATTAGGCTACGCCATGCAGGAAGTCAAGACCGATGTCTTTTCTGAAAATCGTTCCAGTAGCGTATCCAACCTGTTGCAAGGTAAAGTAGCCGGTGTCCAGATTTCACAATCCGGTAGCGGTGTGGGTGGTCCGACCCGTGTAGTTCTCCGTGGCCTTAACTCTTTGAGCGGCAATAACTCACCGCTATGGGTAGTCGACGGACTTCCTGTCTTAGACAGCTCCAACAGCAATACCCAATTTTCCTATTCTTCCGGAGCAGCCGACATCAATCCTGACGATATTGAAAGTATTTCTGTTCTGAAAGGAGCTAACGCTGCCGCTCTATACGGTTCCAGAGCACAAAGCGGTGCGATTGTCATTACGACCAAAAAAGGTAAGGAAGGAAAATTGCAACTGGAATACAACGGCTATGTTTCTATGAGCAAAGCCTACGACTCCTACGAGTTTCAAGATGTATACGGCCAGGGAACCAACGGACAATATACACTTGAAGCTGCCGGCTCATGGGGACCTAAGATGACCGGACAAATCATTCCTAACTGGCGTAAGGAGTTCTATGGTGACGACTCTTATGAAGAATACGCCATGTTACCCCAAAAAGATATAATCGATGAATTTTTCCGTACAGCCCTGAACTATACAAACTCTATCAGCGCTACCGGTGGAAATGATAAGATGAACGCCCGTTTTTCTTTCACCGACACCCGCAATCAAGGTATTCTGCCCAATGAATCCATGAACAAGCAGAATTACAATTTAAATGTAGAAATCAAAAACAAGTATCTGACCATTGGCGGTAAAGTTGCTTACTTCCGCGAAAAAGTCAAGAACCGTCCTGAAACTTTCTATACCAGTACATGGTCACATCTTATCCGGATGCCAAGAAATATCCGTCTGCAAGATTTACAGAATCCTGTAGGGCTTGACGGTTATGTGGTAAACTGGCACGGAGAAGACACTGAATACAGAAACCCCTACGGATTCATAGAAAAAGGTAACGGGAATGAATTGAACAGAGACCGTTTCCAAGGACAAATCACTGTAGTGGGCAACATTACCGACTATCTGAAGATTACCGGTAGGGTCGGTATAGACCGCATTTCGGACAATGTGGAAACCTACATGCCTTATCATGCAAAAGCAGAAAATCCCAAAGATTTGATGACTATCACAAACACTACCAGAGAAGAGCTCAATGCAGACTTGATGCTGAACTTCGACAAACGTTTCAAGGATTTTTCGGTTACAGCCAATATCGGTGTCGCAACAAATTATAATAAGTTCAAGTCACTCTCAGGCGAGAGCGGTACAGCTATTATCCCGAACTTTGTGGCATTGAGTAATGGTAAAAGCAAATTGGCAAAACAAGATTTCTCCTCAAAACGCATTAACTCTGTTTTAGGAAATGCCACATTAGGATATAAAGGATATGCTTTCCTGGATGTTACGGCACGAAATGACTGGTCGTCTACCTTGCCCTCATCCAATTGGTCTTATTTCTATCCTTCCGCCAGTTTAAGCGGTATTTTGTCGGACATATTCGAACTGCCTAAAGAGTACTTCCTGAAAGTACGCGGTTCTATCGCCCAGGTAGGTAACGATACGGCTCCTTACTCACTTTACAATGTATATACGTTGGATGCTTTAGGCAACAATACTGTAGGTAGCAGTTCCAGTACTTATCCCCTTGCCGACCTCAAACCGGAAAAGACAGTATCATGGGAATTTGGTGTGGATTACCGTATGTTCAGCAACCGTTTAGGTATTGACTTCACCTATTATAAGTCTACAACCACCGACCAGATTCTATCCATGACAGTTCCTACTTCTTCCGGATACGGCAGTAAGAAAATCAATGCCGGAAAAATGGAAAGTAAAGGTGTTGAATTGATGATTACCGGTACTCCTGTACAAACGAAGGACTGGCGCTGGGACGTAACATTGAACTGGGGTAAAAATACAACACGCAACATAGAACTGGACGAGAAGAACAAACGCTATGTATTCCCGCTCACAAACAACGTACGTGTAGGTAAAGTAGTTATTGACGAAGGGGGTAAATTCGGTGATATCGTATCTACCGCTTATAAGAGAAACAAAGACGGACGAATTCTGGTAAGCGATGCCGGCCTTCCTCTTATCGATACAAAATCCGAAAAGGTTATCGGTAACATGATGCCCGAATGGACAGGCTCTTTCGGAACTACATTAAGCTGGAAGAATATTGTACTCAACGCGCTTATCGATGTCAGATACGGTGGTCAGTTCCTTTCTATGACCGATGCTTATGCCACAGGAGCCGGAAACTCAAAGCGTACGCTGAACGGACGTGACGGTATGGTAGTAAACGGTATCGTGGAATCAACCGGTCAAGAAAACACCAAGCAGATTACGGCTCAGGAATATTATGCAACCATAGCCGGTACTTATCCCGTAGGAGAAGAGTTCCTGCATGACGCCACTTACGTGAAGCTGCGTGAACTTTCCATCGGTTACACCTTACCGCAAATGTGGTTCAAGAATACTCCGATTACCAATGTTAAGGTTTCCTTGGTAGGACGTGACTTGTTCAACATCTATAAGGCTGCTCCCGTAAACGCCGAGTTCGCACAAAACAGCCAGGATGTGTTCCAGGCTTTCGAGCTTGCCGCTCTTCCGTCAACAAGAACTATCGGTTTCTCACTTAACGTAAAATTCTAAAAAGACACTATTATGAAATTACATAAAATTCTAATTACACTACTTACCGCTGCCACTATCAGCAGCTGTACAAATGGATTTGAAGACATGAACAAGGATCCATTGGCCGTTAGCGAAATATCTCCCGATTTGTCATTACCATACATGCAATATCACGGTTTTCATATCGTTTATGGTGACTATCAGAGAGCTGCACTCCTGTACTCTTTCCTTTATTGCCAATATATGGCAAACACGAGCAGTGCCTTTACTTCAGATAATTATGTCTTCAACAGTTCCTGGGCGGAACGCGGACTCTGGACTCCCTACTACCAGCAAATGGTAAAGAGAATCCGGGAAATCGAACCCACAGTGGAAAAGCATCCGGAATACAACGACATGTATCAGATTATGCGCATCAACTTAGCGATAAGCACTATACGCATGACAGACACATTCGGAGATATTCCTTACTTCCAGGCCGGGAAAGGTGAAACCTTAATCCCCTACGACAGCCAGAAAGACATCTATTACGATGTATTTAAGGAACTGACCGAAGCTGTTGACGAATTAAAGCAGAAAAAAAGCGAGCAGTTAAAATACTCTGCCGAAGATTTGATTTATCAAGGTGATGTGGACAAATGGATAAAGCTTGCCAACTCATTACGCTTACGTGCAGCTATACGTCTCTCATTCATCGATCCGGAAAAGGCCCGGACCGAAGGTGAACTTGCCCTGAAAGAAGTACTCTTGGCATCCAATGCGGACAATGCCGGCGTAACTCCTCCCCAGCCCAACCGTTGGCTCAACCCATTGTTATACAGTTTGACCGTGGATGAAGCCAGAGCCAGTGAAACAATGGTAAATATTTTGCAGAATTATGGTGAAGTAGCCGATCCGCGCCTTACGCTGATTCTTTCACAAAGCCAGGCATGGGTAAAAGGCGAGGACAGCGATGCTGTACGATGGAAAGGAGTGCCCAATGGCGTACCTGTTACAGAACTTTCATTGGAAGAATATGACAACAACCACAACTCCGGCATTTGGGGATATATGTGGGGATATGATTGGAATGCTGCCAACCAAGGAGACAAAGTTTCAAAACCCAATACGGCTGCCGACCCTACTCCGCTGGGATTGATGAATTACTCGGAAGTGTGTTTCCTGAAAGCCGAAGCAGCTTTAAGAGGCTGGCAAGGAGCGGGAGACGCTCAGACAAACTATGAAAACGGTATCCGTGCCTCATTCGAAGAAATGAGAGCCAAAGCTCCTAAAGGTTCTTACACCCAAGAGTATGACGATGACTACATCACAGGAGGAAATGTGGCATGGAACGATGCTGATGGCTTTGAAGCCAATTTGGAGAGAATCATCACTCAGAAATGGCTCGGAATCTATCCTAATTCGGAAGAGGCCTGGGCTGAATTCCGCCGTACCGGTTATCCTAAGCTAAGCCCGGTGAAGCAAAGCCTGGAACCTACAATTAATCCGGCAAACGGTGAATTTATCAAGAAACTCCGTTATGTAGACAACGAATTGAACAACAATAAGGAGTATGCAACAGACCCTGCCTTGAATGGTGGTCAGGGAGACGGATTATCTGTCCGCGTATGGTGGGATACCGCCCGATATAAATAAATTCGCATAATCCAATCTAAAAGAGGATATTTTATAATGCAACCGGACAAAAACCGCATTATAACCTATCCTCTTTTTAGTACCCTCCAATCTGTATCTATAAAACAAGCAACTACCATGAATATAAAAACACCACTATCCATCCTTTTATGCTTCACGCTTGCCACCGCACAAGCCCAACAAGAAGATTTCGGGCAGGATGCCCTCATCAACCCGAGTGCAGCCACCTTCAACTTCGACATCGCTCCGGGGCCTATAAAACCCACCGAAGCATCCATTGCAGCGCATTACCAGTGTCCCGAATGGTTTCGCGATGCCAAGTTCGGCATCTACATGCACTGGGGTATCAACTCCATCCCCGGTTATGACGGTCATTACGGCAGATGGATGTACTGGTATCAGGAGCCGGACTCCAGCTTACGCAAGTATCCTATACTAGGCTACAGGGCACTCGCACCCAAAGTATACCAGTATCATCTGAAAAAGTACGGTCATCCCTCCAAGTTCGGTTATAAGGACTTCATACCGATGTGGAAAGCCGACAAGTTCAATGCAGACTCATTGGCGGCCTTTTACAAGAAAATGGGAGCCAGATTTATCGGTGTAATGGCTGTGCACCATGACAATTTCGACTTGTACGACTCGAGCCACCAACCCTGGAATTCCGTAAACATGGGTCCCAGGCTGGACATCGTGGGTGCATGGCAGAAAGCATGCAAAAAGGCTGGTGTTCATTTCGCCATCTCTTCCCACCTTAGTAATTACTGCCACGAACATATGTTCTACCAGGGTAGCAATGCCGACCCTGAAGGCGCGTATGCCGGTATACCCTACGATTATATGAACCCCGCCTACGAGGGATTATACGGCAAGCGTACCCCCGACCGTATCATGCGGCTGGAACCGGAATTCGCCCAATCATGGTATCTCAGGACTAAAGAGCTGATAGATAAATACGAACCCGAATTACTCTATTTCGACGGCCCGCTTCCCAACGGCATCTATGGCCAGCAGCTGGCGGCACACTTCTATAATAAAAACCTTTTACAGAAAGGTGTACAAAAAGGCGTACTCACCATTAAGCGAGAAAGGGCCGGATATACGCTGGACCGTGAATGCTCCGGCGAAGACGATTTGCAGAAAAATCCGTTTCTGGTGGACACCACAATCAACCCCGGTTGGTTCTATATGGGAAACTCTCTGAACATTAACGAAGAGGGTGGAGATGCCGGCATGAGTTCAGTCGTACAAGGAAAAGCGAAAGACAAACTGCGCATGACAGCAGGACAAATTGTAGATAACCTGATAGATATTGTCAGCAAGAACGGTAACATGATGCTCAATGTAGGTCTTCGTCCCGACGGCAGTTTGCCCGAAACATTCCGGGATGAACTTATAAAAATAGGCAACTGGCTGAAACTGAATGGTGAGGCTATCTATGATACCCGTCCTTTCACGGTATACGGCGAAGGTACTTTTTCCGCCAAAGCCCACCAACAGCAGTACGCGGACTATTTATATACATTCACAGCCAAAGACATACGCTTCACTACCAAAAAGAATACAATATATGTCTTTACACTGGACTGGCCGGGAAACGGAGAAATACTGAAGATACAACATCTCAACAACAAAGAAATACCGAATATACAATCGGTCTCTTTCCTTGCTTCAGGAGAAAATGTGAAATGGGCACAGGACATAAACGGTTTATCCATTACAATGCCTTCTCACCCAATAGGAGAATACGCTTATGTATTCAAAATAACATTATCGGATATATAGAATCTGTTTTTATTTTTTTTTGAATTTGTCATCACTCATCACCACCTACACTAACCTACTGATTATAGGATAATTGACGTAGTAAAAAGAACATTATAACAGTGACAACCAATATCCGGTCGTCACTGTTTTTCAGGTACATTCCGTTATATCTTACTCTGCAACGCACTGATTTATAGCCCTTACATACACTTTATGCGACCCTTGCCCCAATGTTGTTAAAATACCTTTCTCCACCAGTAAATTGAGGTCATTCAACGCCTTGTTCTTCAAAAGTCCCGTAATTCCGCTGTAATCCTTGCGCGTAATGAACGGATTTGCATCCAAAAACGCGCACAGTCTGCGGTAACGTTCCGCACCGCTGATGTCCTCACTGTGCCGGAAGCCATACCCTGCCCTTACACGTTCCACAAATCCTGCACACTGTTTCCGGAAGCCGGGCGATACGCGAAAATGCACCTTGCCGAAAAATATCGTCTGCGCATGGATTTCCTTCTTGTCCATAACGGGACGCGCTGTCAGCCCCGCCGAGAAATACCCCATATTGCCCAACTGTACATGATGCCCTTCGGAAAGGTAATAGGAAATGCGGCTTTCCAGTGCCGCAAGCACTCCCTCGACGTCTCCGGGAGTAAAACTGGTTGCCTGTGAAATATCGCTGACCAGACGTTTGCCGGTGATAGTCCCCTTGTTCACGATGCGGGGATACATGGGTTGTAATTCGCCGTCTCCTTTCGGGTTGGGCTTCCTCTGAAAATCATACTCTGCTGCCATTGTCGTTCTGTTTTTTTAGTTATGTAATAATTGAAAATCCTGTTGTATCGGTAGCTTACGCCATTCGGCCGCATAAATTCGGATATTCTCCGCGGTCCGTTCGGGAAAAGCTGGAAGATAAACAACGCTTTGCTTCGTTGTTTTTATTTGTCCGGACCATACAAAATGCCGTTATGCTTATAGTAAAACCCCGTTTTGCAGTTGCAGGCCCGGCGGTTGCCGGCTGCGGGCTGTGGGGCCCACATATGAAGGCTCTTCGGCCCGCAATTGCAAAACGGGGTTTTACACCTTGTAAAGATACAAAATTCATTAGGAAAAGTCAAGTTTTCAACGGTTTGTTTTCCAATTATTTCCATTTATTTCCGGAGATAAATGCTGGCAAAAATCTTAAAACAAAAGGGCGGATTTGCTTGCTTCCGGCCCGTTTTATGCGTATCTTGCAGAGTCTAAGAGAAACGCTCTTATCTCCACTAAATTTTTCCAAACAACCAACACCGGATGAGAATAACCTTTATCAAGGAAAACCGTGACGCGGGCACGGAAAGTATCAGCACCTGCGATACAGCCGCATTTATTACCAAAATCAAGTCGGAAACCAAGCCCGGACATGTCAGTGCATTACGCACCATGCTCGAATATACAAGCCATGGCAGCGGCGGAACCTACGGACATATCGACAAGCTTCCCCGCATATGCCCCGCTATGGAGTACAGACGCAGCCGCGAGGGCGAACGGCGGATGAAACGCTACAACGGTATTGTACTGCTGGAAGTAGGCGGACTGTCCGGCATGTCCGAAGCGGAACTGGTGAAAGAACAGGCGGCACTCCTTCCCCAAACCTATGCAGCTTTCGCAGGAAGCAGCGGACGGAGTGTGAAGATATGGGCGCTGTTTGCCTTGCCGAACGGCAAACTTCCGCAACGGGAAGAAGAAATCAGCCTGTTCCATGCGCATGCTTACCGCATGGCGGTACAATGTTACCAACCCCTGCTTCCGTTTCCCGTAACGTTGAAAGAGCCCTCGCCTGCCGATACTTTCCGCATGACGCTGGACGAAACGCCTTACTTTGCTCCCGATGCCGTGCCTTTCTGTCTCGAACAACCCGTGACGATGCCCGGCGAGCGGACATTCAACCAACGAAAATTGGCGGAAAACAATCCTTTAAAGCGGTTGCAGCCGGGATTCGACTCCTCGCAGACTTTCACCCTGCTGTTTGAGGCAGCCCTGGGGCGTGCACTGGACGAAGTGGAGAACTGGCAGCGCGACCGGGATGATTTTCACCCGCTGCTCATCCCCATAGGCGAGCAATGCTTCAAAAGCGGCATCCCCGAAGAAGAAGCCGTCCGGCAGGTAATGATGCACTACCGACGGCAGGCAGACGAACAGACGGTGCGCACCGCACTGCACAATCTCTACCGCGAGTGTCGGGGATTCGGCAGGAAATCCGTGCTGACTCCCGAACAGGACACGATGCTGAAACTGAACGAGTTCATGGAACGCCGTTACGAATTCCGGTACAACCAGCTGATGGGTGATTTGGAATATCGCCAACGCGACTCCATCCACTTCTATTTTCATGTAATGGACCAGCGAGCGCGCAACAGCGTGGCCATGGATGCCCTGCAAGAGGGATTGCGTGTGTGGGACAGAGACGTGAACCGCTACCTGACCTCTAACCGCGTGCCGCTGTACAATCCGGTGGAAGAATACCTGTGCGGCGTAGGCCGCTGGGACGGCAAAGACCGCATCCGTGCGCTTGCCGGACTTGTTCCCTGCAACAATCCGTATTGGCGCGAGCTGTTCTACCGTTGGTTTCTGAACATGGTGGCGCATTGGCGCGGACTGGGCAACAGGATGCACGCCAACAGCACATCACCGCTACTGATAGGTGCACAGGGTTACCGCAAGTCCACCTTCTGCCGTATTATCCTTCCTCCCGAACTCCGCTTCGGCTATACCGACAGTCTGGATTTCGGCAGCAAACGCGATGCGGAAATGTACCTGGGGCGCTTTCTGCTGGTGAACATCGACGAGTTCGACCAGGTGAGCATCCATCAGCAAGGCTTTCTGAAACACCTTCTGCAAAAGCCCGTTGCCAACCTGCGCAAACCCTATGGAAGCAGTATCCAGGAGATAAGGCGGTATGCCTCGTTCATCGGGACGAGCAACCACAAAGACCTGCTGACGGACAGCAGCGGCAGCCGCCGTTTTGTATGTGTGGAAGTGACTGCTCCCATTGATACGAACGTGACGATAAACTACCGCCAGTTGTATGCACAAGCCATGCAAGCGATACGCAGCGGCGAAAGATATTGGTTTAATGACAAGGATGAAGCCGTTCTGAAAGAAAATAACCGGGAATTCGAGCAAATCAGTCCGATTGAGCAGTTGTTCCATTGTCATTTCCGTTTACCACAAGAAGGGGAAGAGGGAGAGTGGATGTCGCCGATACAGATTTTGGAAATTCTGCATGCAAAAAACAGTGACATAAAGCTGACAGACGGGCACGCAAAGCATTTCGGACGTATCTTGAAGAAGAATAACCTGGAAAGCAGGCATACTCAAAAAGGAGTTGTATATCGAATTGTAAAATCCTGATATTTTACTTTTTGTGGTGACGACCGGAATTTGGTCATCACCACAAAACTGTTATCAGCATGCAATAAAGCACTATTATTCAATACATTATCACGCAAGTGATGAGTGATAACCAAATATCCGTTTTTACTATATTCTTCGTCACTTTTGGTAGTAAAAGTCATAATTTTAATCAAAAAAATAGACGGTATAATCCAAAAATTTATGGACTATACCGTCTGAGCAAGCTAATAATCTTATGTGTTAAGTTAGAATGTCAAAATAGGACGGTAATGACGAGCATCGTTCAAGCGCCAACCTGCAGATGCACCATGATTATAAGCAGCAGTAGAAATAGCCACACGAAAGATTTTACCAGTTGAATCCTCAACAGAATTAGACCAATAGAAAGCTTGATTTAAACTACCAAACGGTACACCGATACCATTATCTAACAAAATTTTCAAAGACTTTCCTACAGCCAAATATTCCCTGTTTATTACTTCCTTATCCTCTGCTTCGACTTTAGCATATGCCTCTGCCAATGTGATATACTGTCCAGCTGCTCCCCAATACCAACCGCTCGTTCCAGCAGGCGCCGGATTGGTTTGCTCATATTCTATCATAGCTTTAGCTATTGGGTAGTTATTAAGTTCAAGCCCCTCTTTTTTGAAAACCTCTGTGTTCTTAAAACCTTTTATATCCGTTTTACCTATTCCTAATTCAGAAGCCGGTAGTTGAGACACATTCCATGTTTCTGTTTTTCCTGGAGCCAACAGTTGGTTCGCCTCTTGAACAGCTACTACCCAACCATGAATTTCCCGTAACTTCTGTGTACCATCATTGGCTATGTAATTTTCTGGCTTATCGGCAGAAGCCTTTCCATCATCATGAGCAACAGCAAATACTATACCGATACACGGATTTACATCACTCTTCGTGAAAGAAGAAGAATAAGTACCGTCTGCATAGAAGAAATCACCAACCTTGGCCTTAATTGGTCTTGAAGTTATCGCTACATTATCCGATTCCCATTCAGATACATCAATGTCAAAGATAATATCAAATTCCGTATCTTCTATCGGAGACTCTCTCATCATATTACCACTTACCTTGACATGTTGATTACGCAACAAAGGAACTAATCCCGACGGTATCGTCACATCCTGAACACCTTGTTTAGTAGTGAAGCTTAGATGGATTTCATCCATATTTTCACTTGCCTCATCAACAAAGATATATGTAGAGAATAAAGTGCCGTCCGGTGTTTCCTCAGGATTAAAAGCTGCTACAGAATGGGCCACTGTTACTGCCTCACCTACCGTCTTACCCATACTTACATCGAATTTAGCGACAGCATTATACGACACTGATAATCCTTTTAATAAATTGAACTCTCTCAGATTCTTTTCCAAAACACTGACTTTTGTAAAAGGACGGACCAATTCCAATTCCATGATGAACGCTTCACCGGCTTTTTTCTGAACCTCACCACTATAGAAGAAAGCATCGCAAGCATTATTGTTTATCAAGCTATTCATATCTTTTACAGTAATGTTTCTCAAATCGGAAGTATCGTAATACTTGTCTTCATAATGAGAAGTCCCATCTTCTGCTCTACTGGTTGCAACCGAACCTGCATCGACATAATCCATCCACATCAAGCAATCGTAAGTTCCGGCATCAACCGTCAAATCCATAGACAACTTGCTTGTTTCAGCAGGGTCTACTGCAACCTCGCTACGATAAGCTAATTTTGCACTTTCTCCCTTTGTCCAAAGTTCAAGGATACAACGCAATTTGTGTCCGGCTATCTCTGTCTGCCCGTCAGTAATACTCTCCGGTAAAATAGCAGAAATGTGTATCTGTCCAGCATCAACACCGGATGCATTATCATCGTCACTGCACGAAACAAATAAACCCATGCAGCAAAAAAGTATTAAACCTAATAAATTCTTTTTCATATTCAATATAAGTTTTAATTAGGGTTATTTTATGATTGTCAAGACAGGGCGAACATAGCCTGCAACATTGGCTCTATTGTACTTAATCGTATTCAATCCCCCCTTCATCTCCTTGTCAGCTTCTTTATTCACTTGTATAGTTATAGGTTCAGGTACTTCATTTTGATTCAGAGAAGAATTGAACACATTATACCCATTACCACCAATAGGACTTCCTATCTTAGCATCAATTACTTTAGCTAATGAAGTACCTAATGCATTCTTTTCCATCGCATCTACGGCAGGATTAACTAATGCAGCAAATCCATAACTACCACCTATAATATCCAACACTTGACGCGCAGAAGGAATATACCATTCACTAGCATTAGGTATAGTTTTATTAGCAACCTCATTCAACCAAACATAAAAACATTGCAATGCCGGATAAACCTCGTCATCAATATGTGCCTTAAATAAATCAAACGACAAGAGTTTTTGAGTCATTGCATAACCATTGTGATTTATAATATCATTCTTCAGTTCTGGCTTTGGCAAAGCTATTTTATTATTTTTATTATACAAGTATAAACGATCAGAAAGCTTATGCACATCTTGTACGAATTCTTCAGTAGGAGTCAAAGGCTTTAAAGAAACCACATACCCTTTTATAGTTTTACCATCACTATTCGGATAGTTACCGATTTCATCTCCCGATTGTGCTCCTACCGCATACACAATTCCTACACAATCATCTTTATTTTCATCTGTCAACTCGCTACTCCATGTACCATCAATAAAGAAGTAATCACCAATTTGCGGATCTTCGCTTGGTTCCGGTTCTGGTTCCGGTTCTACTGTACCACCCTCCATCAGTTTTCCAGCAGCAACCAATTGTTGGTTACGTTTCAAATTGACGCTTTCTGCAGGTATTTCACATCTACTTTTACCAGCCTTCGTATCAAAAGAAAGAATAAAGCTCCCCATAGACAATCCACTGGAAGGAACAAAGACATAACTGGTAAATAAGACCTGAGTATTATCTCCTGGTTGAAAAATCTTATCATACATAGCAGTAACCATCTCCGTTGTCGGTTCTCCCGTAGCTACACTGAAAGTTTTTGGTAATTGACATTCAACCGTCATACCATTTAATGAAGCAAACTTATCTGTAGCATTCTCTTTCACTATCAACTTGGCAAACGGACGCTTCATCTTCATTGTTTGCTGAACTGCTGTAGCATTCTTCTTGATATCCAGAGTCGCATAGAAACCATCGCAAAGATCGGTATCGAATAAGTGGTCGGTTGCACCTTCCTTGATACTGACAGCATGTAAATCTGAAGTATCGTAGAAAGTATCCTCAAAATGTGTATAAGTTACATCTTCGGAAGTTACTTCCGAAGTAGCAGCATCCTTTTTAATAAAGTCCGTCCACATGAGACAGTTATAATCTCCCGGTCTCAAACCGAAATCGAATGTCGGCAACTCACCACCATCTACCGCCACTTCCTGACGATATTTCAAAGTGGGAGATACACTCTTTGTCCACACCTCTATAATACAACGCAATTTATAATCTGCCGGAACAGCGATTTGCGCACGGGTCGCTGCAATATCTGCAGGAAGTTCGGCAGATATGCATACCCGATTATCTTCAGTCTTCTTATTCACCATTTCCTCTTGGCTACATGCAGCCAGTAAAGTGATGAACGTCAAAGTCAGTATATAATATAGTTTTTTCATATCTAAAAAAATTAAAGTTATTTCAAAGCTCTCGTAGTCTGTAGCGGTTTATCCACTATTTCCTGTACTTGCATTGTACCATGTACGTTATCATACAAAACAGAAGAGTTATCCTGTTGACGTTTGTAGGGAGCACCGTCTACCATTATTTCTACATCACCATAACCGAACGAAGTACCAGTTTCCTTGTTAGTGATAGTGATAGCTGCAGGACTATTTCCATCCATTTCGGCTTCAATATTCCAATCGCCCAAAATAAAGCGGTTATTTACTTGCCAAATATCTTCTACCACACCATTATCGGTTACCTGAATAATGGTAAGTATCCGATTGGTCATGCATGGTCCGAAGTTGGCTGTCAGATGCCACTGCTTTGGATATTTCGTAGGATCCTGATCCGCCGGCTCTCCACCTGGAAACCACTCATCAGTTGCTGTAATCTGAGGAGTATGCTCACTGTAAATCTGCACAACAGAGGTAAAGTTACCTCTATCTGTACTGTAAGAAGTAGTCGCCTTATTTCCAGCTATATGAAACTCTACTGGACTATGCAATAGCCATTGCCAAGTAGCAGACTCATCCGCTCCCAAATCATCATAAATTACAACTTTATTAGGACGGAGCATAAAGATGTGACGCTTATAGTTATTCAAAGGATTATCGCCGAAGCCATACTCAGGTGTCTGACTGATTCCGGCATTCTCAAAATTTGTTCCCCAATACTCTGAAGTTCCGCAGTAAGCATTAGATGCATCTCCTAAGAAATAAGCGATATTATCTCCATTCAACCCGCGACACAAGTTTCCATAAGCGCGCGTAGTGAAAGGTTGACCGATATTATTAATCATTATCGTATTATGCCCACGGGTATTGCGATACTGTAGCAGGCTGTGCTTGTCGGAGAAATTCTGATAATAGCCAGCATTGATATAGACAGAACGTCCTTTATATAACAATTTAAAGCTGTTCTGGTCGGCCAAAGTATGACTACCTGAACCAAAAGGACTGGAACGGAATGCCAATGAAAGATTGGAATTTATATCCAACATATTGGAGTGCGCCACCCCTTCACCGATATCCTTGTGCCAGATGAAATTCTCAAAATCGTTTTCACTAAGTTCCGGAGCCGTATAGTCAGCATCTCCCTGTGCAATACGATACAAACGCATATCAAGGTTGGTCTTCAGCATAACGGCACACTCTTTCACATACCAAGCGGCATACGAATCGCCCACTTCACGAGCCAAAAAATCCATGAAGCCCACTTGCATTCGTGCCGGCTCATTCATCCACTTCTCAACTCCATCTCCAAAGCTACAATTACCCGACTTCGGTAACCACGTATAAGCAATGGCCTTACCCGCGTTCTTATACCAGGGATGTTCCAAGAAATTTGCACCTGTCACGTGCGAAAACAGCATCGGCATCCAATAGAGCGTGTAACTGTTGGTAGCAAAGTAGCTGATTCCGTTCTGCCATGCACCACTACGGTTGAAACCGGAAGCTGGCGCGCGCCCAGTCCACAATTCATAGAAATAATGCAACGCATTCATTGCTTCAGGATATTCCTGACAAATGACTAATGCGCCTTGCGTCATATTGCGCAAAACAATTTGCCAAGTGTGGTTCTCAAAAATATGGTTTTCGATGCGCCCAGTAAAACTTCGGTAATAGTAGTTGACAATCTTCAGGATCAGGGCTTCGGTTTTCGTCTTCTCATCCTCGGTTAAACTTTCCTGACAGACATCATAGCATAAACTGACTACATCTACAATACCGCCAGTTTCAAAGTTTTCGTATTCTTTCAATTGTTCATCCGTAATGCCATACTCTATCAGAATCTTACCGAATTCCAATATCTTATCATAATATTTCTTTTCTTGAGTAAGTTTCCAAGCTGTGTACAAATAATTCCTCGTGTTGTTTGCCAAATCCTCCATCACATATGATTTATGAGGATTAGTAGCAGTCAATTTAATACCCAGACCATCCTTACCGTTTGCCCTCTTAATCAAGTCTTCTCGTTCGGGATGAGTATTGGGTATCGGACTTACTTTTTTAATGTCCTCCTCCAAGAAACAGTTAATGCGCGGATAACCCGTAGGTATATTCTGTCGGAACACTTCGAATTTCGGAGTTACGAATACAGGCTCTTCACCTGTTACCGTAAACTTATAAATCTCACTCCAAATGCCGGTTTTATCATTGGAATCAACCTTACGGAAACGCCAATACCAGTCGCCTGTTTTCAACTCTTCGTGCACATTGTACAAATCCCAGTTCAACTTACCGGAACGGTACGTTCCGGTTTCCGGGAATGAGTTGTCTTGCGACAACTCAAATTCCAGAAACTCATCTTCCCCTCTCAATGTTCTCGGTACAATCAAAGGCGCAGGATTCACAAACAGTTCATGTTCTTCACGTGGATAGGGTTGATCACGGTCGTTAGGATGTACCCTATCCAAAGTTTCATTACTTGTCAGATCTTCAAAGAAAATCTCATTATCATCGTTACACCCAGTCAAGCATAGACTACATAGGGTGAACAGGAAGATATTCATGCATTTCATATTCATACTATTCATTTTTACCATCCTGGGTTTTGTACCAAATTATCATTCATATATAACTCATTCTGCGGATAAGGGAAAAGATACATCTTATTTTCCCAATACATTGTTTGTAACAGTTCCTTTTTATAAGAGAATGAATCTTCACCGCTTTTCGTTATCTTCACTCCATAAATATTACGGATTTCATCTTTCTCTGCTATCTTCCAACGGCGGATATCGTAGAAACGATGACCTTCCAAAGCCAATTCCACACGACGTTCATTACGTACTTTCTCGCGAAAATCGACTTGATCGGCAACAACAACGCCTTCCATAGTGGCAGCCACGCGTACCTGATTCAAAGCAGTACGAGCACTGACTGGACAACCTTTCGCCACATCCACTGCATCAGGTCCCAACCATTCATTCATGGCCTCGGCATAATTCAGTAAAATTTCCGCATAGCGGAACAAGATATAATGATGCTCTATCTTATTAGGTTTCACCGGATCGAGAGATACGGAAGGATTCATCCACTTACGCAAATAATATCCGGTCCTGGTAGAGCCTTCCTGAATCTTATTCTTTCCTCCCTCAAAAGTCTCAACTTGTTCTGATAACCAAGTAGAACCATTGGTAAGCACATTCAGGTACAAACGAGGATCGCGAGTCTGCTTTCCAGTCGCATCATAATAGATGTTCGCCACATGTGAAGCGTTTCCCCAATCAAACGGAGTACCATCCTTCATTTCGAATGCATCCACCAAATTCTGAGTCGGGGTGTTTCCTCCCAATGCCGAAGTTTCAGGATATCCCATAGGCTGGTTACGTGCTTCAAAGTTATTAGTTTTACTACTGTTTCGACGCTCAAGAATCAATTGTTTGGATTTAAAAATTTCGTTTCCACCTTTATTGGAATACAAAGGATCATCGGTTATTTTTGGCAGTTCGTATACGGCTAAATCCATTACTTCATAAGCAGCTTTAGCTGCATTCTCCCACTTGGTCAAATCATTGTCCGGATTATGTAACTCACTGGCTGCGTAAAGAAGAGCCCTTGATTTTAAAGCCAATGCAGCACCACGGGTAATACGTCCCGTTTCACCCCAAAAGTCATTCTGATTTACGGGAAGTTCAGGCGCAATCTCCGAACATTCCTCTGCGATAAAAGCTATTACCTCATCAAACGGAGTCTGTTTTACCGAATTGATTTCATCCTGAGCATAAGTACGTGTCAACAATGGAATATCCCCATACCGTTTAGCCAGTTCAAACAAATAAAAAGCACGTAGAAAACGGACTTCATAAGGGAACTTTGATGACTTCTCCATTATCTCATCATAATTTTCATTATACTCAAACCGTTTCAACACTTCAGGGTCAAAATTCTCAAGGAAAGAATTAGCACTACGGATAGCGGTCCAATAGTTCCAAGCATCGTCCACCCGTTTTAAGGGACTCCATACACCTGTCGTCATGTAATAAATACTGGCATTTTCCTGTGTATAGATACAATTGTCTGTAGCAGACTCCATAATATAGCCGCTACCCAAATCAGAAGGCAGAAATGTATATACATATGCAACCAACTGATTCATATTCTCATAATAAGCGTATGCTTCCTCTTTTGTTTTACCGGTAGTATGATCGTAATCCAAGTAATCACACCCGTTCAACGAAAGCAATGCACAAGCCATTATCATGTATTTCTTTATGTTCAGCATAATTTTCGTCTTGTTTAAAAATTAATATTCAAACCTACATATACAGAGAACAAGTCGGGATAGCCCAAAGCAATGTCCTCGCAATTGAAATATTTAATCTTGTCTATCGAGAAAACATTCAATGCTTTCGCATAGATCTGGCACTTGTCCATCTTCATTTTTTTGGTCCATGCCTGCGGTAGATTATAATATACATTCAGATTACGGAGTTTAAAGAAAGAACCGTCTTCTATCCATTGTGTACTTGTCTGATAATTGTTCTCATTGGAAAGAGTGGACAAACGCGGCACATTAGCGATGTCCTTGGTAGTCTCCGTCCAACGGATTTTATCTTTCAAATACCAAGTGGCGATGTTCGTATTACCGTTACGCAACGGCTGGTGCACATTTGCCACATTCAATTGTTTGGTAAGACCGCTGATACCGTTGAAAGTCATGTCCACACCGAAACCTTTGTATTCAAAACCCAAGTTCAACCCGTAAATCATATCCGGAATGGAAGTAGATTTACCAATGGCTACCCGGTCTTCACTGTCTATCCGGTCATCATCGTTCTGGTCTTTATACTTGATGTCACCCGGACGTACCACGGAGAATGTCTGTTCGGGACTGTCAATAATATCTTGTTCATCCCTGAAGTAACCAATAGCTTCCAGTCCGAACAACTGGCCGATTTTGTGTCCCTTAGTATACAAGTAATCATAAGGCTGATAAGCCTGTCCGTTTTCAATGACCTCACTATCATTCAATCCCCAGTTGGCATTCACATAATATTTAAAATCTTTCAGCTGTTGATTCCACCCCATGCTCAGTTCCAGTCCGCGGGTTTCGTTTTCGCCTATGTTACTCTTGGCACGAGCCACACCAAGCATTCCTGATGTTCTGTTGTCATCTACCAGAATATTAGTACGGCGGTCATAGAATATTTCAGCCGATGCCGTGAAGTTTTTCCACATCCGCAAATCCACACCTATATTGTACTTATCAGCAGTTTCCAATTCCAATTGATACATGGGCAATTGCTGTTCTCTCAAACCTCCGATAGAGGTTCCCAAAGATTCTCCGAAAGCATAACTTCCAGCACTTGCCGTAGTCCAGAAATAATGCCCCAATCCATAATCCAAGCCATCCGTAGCAGAACGCCCCCAAGAAGCGCGTAATTTCAACATATCAAGCTGAGATACATTTTCAAGGAAAGTTTCATTTGCCAAATTCCATCCGAGCGACACAGCTGGATAAAAACGAAATTTATCGCCTTTCAACAATACACTGGTACCATAATAATTACCAACAACATCTACCATATAACGATTATCGTAGTTATATCCTACAAATCCCATTACGTTCTGGCGATAGTATGATTGGTTCTCTTCCAAAGGTTCTTCCATATCCTGACGATAGACGAGAGAAGCTGAAACTTGATGATTCTTGAATGCACGGTCGTAATTCAATTTTGCTTCTACACTGGCACGAATAAACTGTTCAGTCAGTTTGGAAGAGGAAATCTGCATGGTAGAGTTTGATCCCCCAGTCTCACTGCTGGGAAGACCGGCTGCACTTTGATTAAATATCTCGTACAGATAGGTCTTACTGCCTATATCCTGAAATGTAGCGGAGTTATCATAGGCAACAGCAACTTCAGCATTCAACCCCTTCACGAACATAGACAAGTCCTGTGTTAAACGCATATCACCCTCCAGCAAACGACGGTTTTCCTGCACATAGCCTACATCGGCAATAGCGGCAATCGGATTCATTTTAAAAATAGAGTTACTACCCCAATTTCCATTGGGGGTCTTTATGGGAAAAGCAGCTGCAGGCACCTTATAAAGGTTCTGAAAAATAGCATCGATTCCCGTATTGGGACGTTTGTCCTCCCCGATAATACCATACAGACTGAATTTCACCTTGGTACTGGATGTGACATCCACATCTAGATTTATACGCAGATCAAGTTCGTAATTACGGATTTGTGAATTGTAACGGTCTGAATAATGGGTATAGTCTTCGTTCAGCAGACCGAATTCATTCTTATAATCAAGTAAAGCCATGTAGCGTACACGTTGTCCGCCACCACGTACCATGATATTAAACTGATTGTTCTGGCTAAAATCGCGCATACCTTCTTTTACCCAATCGGTATTGGGGTAATAAATCGGATTCGTACCCCGTTTGAAATTTTCCAACTGTTTTGCCGTGTATTGTAATGGTAATCCATCATAATGCAAGGCTTCATTCTGCGCCATTGCATACGTATAAGCATCTGCCATTTCAGGCTGATTGATAGGGAAATTGAATCCATGACGGTAATTCACATCAATATCGAATGAATTGTAAACACCACGTTTGGTATTAATCAAAATAACACCGTTAGCAGCTCTTGCCCCGTAAAGTGCAGTAGCAGCCCCATCTTTCAAAACCTGTACGGATTCGATTTCTTCCATAGTCATATTTGTCAGTCCACGTGCAAAACCATCCACCAGCACCAAAGGTGAACCGGAAACACCACGGATTTTCATGCCAGCATTGGTGCGCCATCCTACATTTTGCGAAAGGTGCAATCCGGGAATCAACCCGAAAAGCGAATTATTCACCCGATTGGTTGAAGTGGCACTCTTCATTAGTTGTTCTCCATAAATAGTGGAAACAGATTGGGTCTGATTTTCTTCAGTACGTTTCATAAAGCCCAGGTCTATCATGCCATCTTTTTGTGAATCAAGTATTATATTCATAGCCTCTCCCGTAACTTTCACGCGTTTCAACACCACATCCGCATAATTCAACTCAATATAATCTCCTTCTTCCAGACTCAATGAGAATACCCCGTTCTCGTCTGTAGTACTATTGAATCGGGATTCTCCTACCTTCGAGACTCTTACACCAGAAAAAGGCTTTCCGGAAGCGTCCTTCACAACCCCATTCAATGTCTGTTGCGCCATCGTCCCCAATGAGAAAACAAAGGCTAAACCTACTGTATATAGAATTTTTTTCATATTCATTTTCTTATTCATTAGTTTTATTCCCAACCGGGATTCTGAATCAAGCCATATTTCTTATTGATTTCCGATACGGGAAAAGGCAGCAGATACCAATGGTCGTACCACAAGTATTTCTCACTACGCACATTGATCTGATAGTTGAACTCCGACTTGTGATAATCAGATTTATTCTCGTGAACCAATGTTGTTACTAACTCTTCCACCGGACGTGTTGCCCATTCTGCACCTTTGCGATAGCGTCTCATATCATGATGACGTATATCTTCCTGACCGAATTCGCGGGCGCGTTCATCAAGTAAATATTCCAATAAGACTTCACCGGCAGGTACTTCGGCTGCAACGACAGCAGGAAGTCCCGCACGTTCGTGCACTATGTTCAAATAATCATACGCATCCATACCGAATTCATCTTTCACGGAAGCCTGCCCTAACTGATTCATAGCTTCGGCCATGTACAAAAATAGTTCCGGCATGCGAATGAGCGGGCAAGAATAAGGTTTTTTATTCATTTCATTTTTCTTATCGCGGATGAACTTACGAAATCCGTAGCCATACCGGAACTTCTGGTCTTCCGCAGCTCCTGCTCCGTATCCTTCGCGTCCTCCCCGATAAACTTCCGCATTTCTTCCTTTATACTTATCACCGTTTACCACCAATGTTTCGTACAAGCGAATGTCACGAGTCGGATTGCCATTTTCGTCAAAGAAAGGATGTGCCTTATGCTCCGGATTATTCCAGTCAAATTTGGAGCCATCGTGCCACAAAAACATGTCTGCATGACTGCCACGAGGAAGACTGTATCCCTGGTCGTACATACGGAAAGCCTTGTTGGAGGCTGTATAAAATCCCCATCGGAAAGAGGCCATAACCACTTCCCGGTTACCTTTCGTGAAATAACCGTTTATATAATCCTCACGCGGATTTCCGGTGTTTTCCACCCGATAATAATCGCCATTCTCTTTGTTTATTCGTAAGAATTCCCTGCCTGCCTCTAATGCTGCCTGCCAACGGCTTTCCTGATAATCGCCATACCAAGACAAATGTTCACTTGCCGCCTGTCCGTCATAATAAGGTGTTGCATGATTGAACAACGGGCTTGCTACAAACACCAGCAAACGGAATTTGATGGCTTTTGCCGCAGCAGCCGTCATATGTCCATATTCAGCATCGGTCGTGAACCAAGGCAGATCTTCGGCTGCTTCATCCAACAACCTAACCGTTTTAGAAACACACTCTTCCAAAGTCAGACGAGGGAACTGAAACAATTCATCAGCTGTATAAGCACGCTCTATCCATGGCACGGCACCATAATAACGAATCATGTCCATGTAATGATAGCCTATCACCACTTTAGCTTCCGCTTTGCGTATTTTTTTCTCTTCATCGGACATATCGGGCACCTTATCCACATTTTCTATATAAATATAAGCCTTGCGAATTCCAAAAGTGGGGTCTCCCATTTTGTCGCCATTAGAGAGCTGATAAGGAAAAACACTGCCGCGATTTGCCGATGTAATGGAACCATGATTCCATGACAACCGCGTAGTATAACCTATATCAGAAAAAGCATCCAAGATAAGAGCTTCAGCATGATAGCCGTCCGAACTTGGCATATAATCAGGTAAGCTTTTATAAAATTGGTTCAAAGCCTGATCTGCATACCTTTTTGACGAGAATACCGTATCAATAGAAATCTCATCACTCACCGGTTTCTCCAAAAAATTGGTTCCGAATTTCAGGTCTTCGCAAGCAACCGTCAAGCCTGCCAATAATCCCAATGAAATAAATTTTCCTATTTTTTTCATACTATTTAAATGGTTAAAAGGTTACGTTCACACCTAAACTGAAAATTTTCATAACTGGATAGGTATTATCATCGCGTGTAAGTTCGCCTTCAGGATCGAATATTTTCAATTTATCGAAGGTTAGTAGGTTATATCCCGTAAACTGTACCGCAAGCTTGGAAGCACCGATTGCTCTCAACACTTTTTCGTTGGTAATATTATACCCCACTGTCAAATTCTTCAATTTCACATAAGAAGCATCTCTGAGCCATACACGAGACGTATTCTGATTATGGGCATTTGTATTATACGTAAAACGCGGGAATACAGCTGTCGATGCAGTTTCTTCTGTCCAACGCCCATCAACCAAATATTGATAGAAAGTTCCTCCTAACTGTGCGTTAAAGAACGGGTTTCTATAAGTATTGCTCATCATAATGTCACATTCGGCCACTCCCGTCCAGTTCATGGAAGCGAAAAAGCCTTTGTATTCTATACCATAGTTCAAACCGAACGTATAGGCCGGACGTTTGGGATTACCGATTTTTCTTTGATCATCGTTGTTGATCACACCGTCGTCATTCAAATCCGCATATTTCACATCGCCAGGATAAACTTTGGCAGCAGGCTGAGGCAAATCGTCCTTTACCGTTCCATCGGCATTGAAATCATCTTTATTGTAAAAGCCCAATGCCACATATCCAAAACGAGCTCCTACTTCTTGTCCCGTATGCCATTGATAAGGTTCATTAGGTTCTACTTCATCTTGGAAAATAATCTTATTTTTGGAATATGAAATATTGGCATTGATGTAATAAGAAAAATCTTTCACCTTGTCATTCCATTTCAAGTCGATCTCATATCCTTTATTGTTCACCTTACCCATATTAACCACTGGCAGAATACCACCACCCATGGCAATAAATACAGGCAGAGTTTCTCGCTGTATCAAAATGTCTTTACGCTTTTCAAAAAAATAGTCGGCAGATAAGCGTAAACGATCGCTAAAGAAATAAGCGTCAATACCGTAGTTCTGTTTCAAAGCAGTTTCCCAGGTCACGTTCGGATTTCCCAAACGGAATTCTCTAGCCGCCTTTTCATAAGCAGTATTGGTCAAACCAAATATATAACCGTTTCGATCGTAGTAGTTAGTTTGGGATTGAAGATAGCCATCATCATTGACAACATAAGCATCCGGCAAGTATAGAAAACGGTTACTAGACATGTTATCATTACCAACCAAACCAATAGAACCGCGGAGTTTCAGATACGTCAGAAACTTGTTTTTAGGAAAGAAATCTTCTTCGGACATAATATAGCCAACAGAACCGGCAGGAAATGTACCAAAGCGCTTGTCCGGTGCAAAATTCTCGGAGCCGTTATGTCCAATATTAAATTCCGCCATATATTTAGATTTATAATCATAAGTCAGACGGCCTACAAATCCGACATAAGCAGTGGGAACATCCGAATAGGTTTTCGGATAATACTTCTTACTCTGGTTATAAAGGAACAATCCTCCTACACTATGATCGCCAAATTTTCGATTGTAACGGATACTTCCTTCCAAATACCAATCGCGACCACGACTACGCTTGTTAGATTCTTCAGTGTAGGTATTCATGGTATTCTGTCCGGTAACACGGTAAACGATTGTCTTATCGAAATCTGGATCGTTGACAGTAAGCCCGGAACCGTCTATTTGCGATTTATAAAAAGGAGTATAGGTTTCCCTATTACCAGTAACCTTCCTCAAATAAGAATAATCTGTGTTATAAGACCCCTTGATATCCACAGATAGACCTTTGGTAATAAAGTCAAGTTTCTGCGTCAGGTTCAAATCGAACGTCATATTGTTCGACAGTTTACGTTGATATCCAGTACCATAATATGTATCAAACACCTGATTTTTCATCGCCAAATTAGGGTAACGGGAAGACTGATGCACCACTTTATGCCCGTCAACCAACCCTGGAGAAGAGAACGGCCATGTGGAAGCGAATTGCTTCCAGATTTCTGCAGTCGGCTCGCGACGGTTTCCCACAATACCACCCATGTTAAATTTCAAGGTAGTAGTAGAGGTAAGATTAACATCCAGATTAGCACGGTAATTATAACGTGAATAATTATAGTTATTATTGTAATCCAATCCTTCCAACTGCTTGAATAAGCCATTCTGATAAAGGAAACCCAAAGAAATAAAGTAACGAACTTTTTTAGTACCACCGGATATATTTACATTGTGTTGTGTCTGGATGGCCATTTTGTTCGTCAATTCTTTATACCAGTTGATGTTAGGATACATAATGGGGTCGTCACCTAAACGAAAACGCTCCAAGTCGTACGCATTGAAAGCCAACTGGTCTTCTGCTAAGCCATCGTTACGCTGCGCTTCGACATAGCATAAAGCCGTATTATAACTATCCGCAGTCTCCAATACACGGGTAGGAACCTGTATACCTACATTGGAACTTACCGAGACCGTAGCCTTTCCTTCTTTTCCACGGCGTGTCGTTACCAAAATAACGCCATTGGCACCACGCACACCGAATACCGCTGTAGCAGAAGCGTCTTTCAACACATTGATAGACTCGATTTCATTGGGGTCCATCTGGAAAAAACTACGTTCCACACCATCTACCAAAATAAGAGGAGCGGCACCTGCTTCTGACAAAGAACCCACACCACGCACAAATATTTTTGCATCATCAGCACCGGGCTGTCCACTGGGCTGCATGGAAGAGACACCGGGTAATTGACCAGCCAAAGAGTTTGCCACACTGGCACTCGGAGATTTTATCAAAGCATCCGTACCTACACTGGAAATAGCTCCTGTCAGTGTAGCCTTTTTCTGCACACCGTAAGCAACAACTGTTACTTCTTCCAGACTTTGTACATTCTCTTTCAAACTAATATTAACAGTTCTCCGACCTGCAATTTTGACCTCCTGAGATACATAGCCTATAAACGAAATAACCAGCGTCGCATTCTCATCCGATACCTGAATGGTATATTTACCATCTACATCCGTTATAACTCCATCTGTTGAACCTTTTACCTGCACAGTAGCTCCAATGACAGGTCCAAACTCGTCAGTAACAATTCCAGTAACCTGAATGTTTTTCTTTTGCAAGATGCCATGGACATTCAACTCTTCGTTAGAAGCAGTACCAGACCCTTGCCAATTACTATCTACCTCTGAAGAATAGCATAAACTTCCCAAAGAGGCTCGAATACATACGGCGACAAACAAAATCTTCCGCATGCGGCAATTGAAAATGTTTTTCATACTTTAATATTTTATTAAACTAAAACAACAAAAGAATTATGTTCTCAATGTCACAGAATTCTCTATTGCAAATAAACCTAAATAAGAGCAGTAAGAGATTTAAAAAAGTTCTATAAAATTTAGATATAGTATATATCAATTATAATATTGTTGAAAGCACTTTTAAAATTGTCTTATTTTTAACCAATTATTCAAAACATATCATTTTATTTCTTTAAAATACCAAAAAGAAAACATAGAAACATGGAATTTCAAGTAGGGGAAAAATAGATATCACATATGGTTCACTTATATATTTCCTTAAACCCAAAAAACTCTGACAACGAATACACCCACCCTAGAATGGACAAAAACAACATATATCCTGTAAACTAAACAAAATCAAAAGTACTTTAAACGAAAGTATAAGTATTATAAACCACAATCTTAAAATCTTAAACAGTACCGACAAGGCTTTCTACTATTATCACTTAATTTTGTTAACATACAAAGATTTAAAATTGCATATCATGAAAACAAAAATTCTTATCCGACTTGCAATAGTTGCAATGTCGTTTCTGTTGTCGCCCGAATCACTTCTGGCACAGCAACTGAATAAAAAAGCCTTCGAACTGATTAACTTGGATTATCCGGGGTTGGCTGATGTAAAGAAGGCTTATAACCAAAATGACATGCAGGCAGCTGCCGAAGCATTACTCATTTACTATCGCAATCGGAGCAGTATACAACATCCGGAGTTGGATCTGGATAATGTAAACGTTTCTGCTGCTGACAAACAAAAAGCGGATGAGGCATTGGCGCATATACTATATGCCCATGAAGGCTATCAACCCTCGTTTTATTACGGAAAAGATATTGATTGGACTTACTGGCCGATAAAAGATAATGAGCTCCGCTGGCAACTTCATCGCCAAAAATGGTTTATTCCGATGGGAAAGATGTATTATGTAACTAAAGATGAGAAATATGCTACAGAATGGACGTTCCAATATATGGACTGGGTGAAGAAAAATCCATTGGTATCCGTTACAAAGGAAGAGTTTGAGTTGGCCAGCACCGGAGAAGTCAGAGCAGATACGGAGAATGCACGTTTTGCATGGCGTCCTTTGGAAGTGGGCACCCGCTTGGAAGACCAAACACAGCAATTCATGCTTTTTAAGAATGCCGCATCTTTTACACCAGAGTTTCTTACGGAATTCCTGGTGAATTATCACAAACACGCCAATCATATCTTTCATAATTATTCCGATGCCGGAAATCATCTCTTGTTCGAAGCGCAACAGATACTTTATGCCGCCATATTCTTTCCGGAATACAAAGATGCCGTTACGTGGAGAAAAAGCGGAATCGACATACTGGTACGTGAAGCCGGGAAACAAGTATATGACGATGGCGGACAGTTTGAGCTTGACCCTCTTTACCACATGGCATCCATTGAAATATTCTGCAAAGCTTTGTTGATGGCGGATGTAAATGGTGCACGCAACGAGTTTCCCCAAGAATTTTTAAACACCATTGAAAAAATGATTGTATTCTATTACAACATTTGCTATCCCGATTATACCAATCCTTGTTTCAGTGACGCCAAGCGGAGAGGAAAAGAACCTAAATTGAAAAACTATAGAATATGGACCAAGCTTTTTCCGAAAAATGAGCAGATACGTTATTTTGCTACGGAAGGCAAAGAGGGAAAACTTCCCGAAAATATGTCAAAAGGTTTCCTAAACAGCGGTTTCTTTACTTTCCGTAACGGATGGAAAAATGACGCGACCATAATGGTGGTGAAGGCCGGCCCTAAGGGCGAATGGCATAATCAGCCCGACAACGGCACATTTGAATTGTGGTTTAACGGTACAAATCTGTTTCCAGATACCGGTTTTTACGTATATGCCGGAGACGCCGGTATCATGAAACTTCGTAATTGGTTCCGCCAGACAATGGTGCATAAGACTTTGACGCTGGACAATAAAAACCTCGAAACTCAATCTTCTGTTACCCGTTTGTGGAAACCGGAAGGCAAGGTACAGACATTGGTTACCGAAAACCAGAGTTATAAAGACTTGAAGCATCGCCGCTCCGTTTTCTTCGTTGACCGAAAGTATTTCGTCATAGTAGATGAAGCCACGGGGAATGCCACAGGCAAGATAGGACTGCACTATCAGATGAACGCAGGTAAGGTTGATATTAACCCGAAAGAGTTTATCCTCACTTCCGATTACAAGGGTAACAGCAATGCCAAATTACAATGTTTTGCTCCGGAAAGCACTGTTATGGAAGAGGAAGAAGGCTGGCAGGCTACTCTGTACCTGATACGCGAAAAACGTACGGCAGTTTCCTTTAATGTAACGAAAAAAGACAATACTCCTGTGCGCTATATCACTGTTATCTACCCCACGGAAAATTGCAGTAATGCTCCCAAAATATCCGCCAAATTTGTAAATTCTCAATATGACGAGAATTCTTTGAAGGTGGAAGTAACATTGGATGGAGTTAAGAAAGTATTAGACTATAAGTTATAAGACACTTCTTATTCGATAGTGTTAATGGAAAATGGAAATTTCAGAAAATGAGTGACCCAAAAGTTCAGGCAATGGATTAAATGGTAAGTAAAAAAACGAAAGTGACAAATCAATCCTTATCTTTATAAATATTGGTTATCTTTGTCAGAAAAAGGCATACTATAAAGAAGGTAAAAATCACTACCCCAACCGACAAGAATCTCTCATAAGTCCGGTTAACGGTGAAGGGCAGAATTTCTTCGGATTACAATGAACAAAGAATATATAGCTGCAAAGCATTTCATCTAGTGGGTTATTGACAACTACTATCAGAATATCAACTGTAAACTAAAGTAATATTTATGACAAAAAGCTCCTTTCACAAATTGCTATTGGGAAGTGTACTGATGTTACTTCCTTTCACGGTTCAGGCACAGGTCGTTTTAAAGAACTGGACCATCGAAGACCACTCCGGAAAAGTAAAAATCCTTGTATCAAGCGATACGCTGGAAATTACCGCACCCGACGGTCTTACACTTTGGTACAACCAACGCCTTACCGGTGATTATGAAATCGGCTATCGCGTGAAGATGCTGATGCAAGGCGGAAAATACGACCGTCTTAGCGACCTGAACTGCTTTTGGGGCGCCAATGACCCGGAATCCCCCGACAATCTCTTCGCACGCAGCGAATGGCGAAACGGAATTTTCCAACATTATAAAACGCTAAGCCTGTTTTATGTGGGATACGGCGGAAACCACAACTCCACTACCCGTTTCCGCCAGTACTTTGCCAAAGCGGCGGATACCAGTGATGCCATAGCCCGCCCCGTAATCAAAGAATATACGGACAAGGCGCACTTGCTGATTCCAAATAAATGGTACGACATCAAAATCCGTGTGGAAAAAGGAGTCACAACTTACAGTGTCAACGGCGAGGAGCTGTTCCGACTGCCGGTTAAAAAGAATGAGGGAGACGGATATTTCGGACTCCGCCTATTAGAAAACCACACACTATTTACAGGCTTTCAGGTAAAAAGCCTGAAGAGGTAAATGTAATGCTTTCACCCAAGAAAATACAGAATTAAAACAGTATTCGACAAAAGTAACATACCTTTAAACTACACCCAAACACCTTTCAACAATCCTGCACAGGATATTTCACGAATATCCATATTTTTGCCGGTGAACAAAAATCACTAAATACTTACTGACATGAAAAGAAACTCTCTGTTGCTTGCAACCGCTCTGCTCATAGGCATGACAGGCTGCAAAAACACTCCGGTCCAGAAAGAAGCCTGGATAAGCAACGCACTCGATGCCGCTTCCTATCAGTTGAAATCAACCGCCGAGGAACTCTCCGGAACAAGCAAGTTCCCACGTTCCATATATTCCGGCTATGATGTAAACTTTCTTGATACTCAGTTGCAGCGCGAGAACAAAGCATACATCGACTCTTTACACCCCAATCCCGAAGCCCTGCAATTAGGACAAAAACGTCTTTGCGGCATTGCCGACTGGACCAGCGGATTCTTCCCCGGAAGCCTTTGGTATGCCTATGAACTGACCGGCGATGAAGAGTTGAAAAAACGCGCCATCGAATATACCAACATCCTGAACCCGATACGTGAGCTGAAAGGTACCCATGACGTGGGCTTCATGATGAATTGCAGCTATGGCAATGCCCTCCGCCTCGCCCCTAACGACACCATTAAAGCCGTACTCGTAGAAACAGCGGATAATCTGTGCGCCCGTTTCAACCCGGAAATCGGTTGTATACGCTCGTGGGACTTCGGTGCGTGGAACTTCCCCGTAATCATTGACAATATGATGAACCTGGACCTGCTGTTCAACGTATATAAGCTGACAGGAGATGAGAAGTATAAGAATGTGGCTGTAAAGCATGCACAAACCACTATGAAAAACCACTTCCGTCCGGACTACACCTCCTATCACGTGGTCAGCTATAACAATGACGGAAGCGTGGAAATCAAACAGACACACCAGGGTAAAAATGCAGAATCGGCCTGGTCGCGCGGCCAAGCGTGGGGAGTATACGGCTACACTTCCTGCTATCGCGAAACCCGGGACACGGCTTTCCGGCAGGAAGCCGTTCACATTGCAGACATGATTATGGAACGTGTAAAGACGGACGACCTGATTCCTTACTGGGACTATGATGCCCCGGCAGGTGAAAAGACTCCGCGTGATGCGTCTGCCGCGGCTGTCACGGCATCTGCTTTCCTGGAGCTCAGCACATTTGTACCCGACGGCAAAAAATATTCCGACTATGCCGAAACAATCCTGAAAAACTTGTCCGGTCCGAAATATCTGGCAGCCAAAGGCAGCAATCAAGGTTACGTGCTGATGCATTCCACCGGCTCACTGCCGCATGGCTCTGAAATAGACGTACCGCTGAATTACGCGGATTACTACTATATGGAAGCATTAAAAAGATACATCGATTTGAAAAATAAAGGGTAAAGGTTAGGTAAACGGTTGTTTTTTTAATTAACTTTGACGAACGGGGATAATCATTTATCCTCGTTCTTTATTTAAATCATCTAATACATTCCGCAAATGTCAAAAATAAAAAGCCTGTTACTGGCAAGTTCAGTATGTATCGCAACTGTCTGTATCAATTTTCCCGCCCATGCAACCGAAAGGCATCTTCTTGAACAGACCGTTTCTTACGAGGAATTGGGCAATGTACTCCGCTACCGGCAAAGCTGGGTGGACTATCCCGCCTATACCGACCGGAAATCCTGGAAAGAGAAAACAGCCCCCGAAATGAGGGAGCTTATCATCAGGAACGGCGAACGCGCCCTGAAACACGAATGGAAACCGGACCTTGCCTCCGACTACCTTGCCTTTAAGCACACCGGCGAAATCCGCACCGGACGCGCCAACCACAAAGCCCTGCAAGCCTTGACCCTCGCAGAACTGGTAGAGGGACAAGGCAGATTTATGGATGCCATCATAGACGGTGTATGGTTTCTGTGCGAGACATCCTGGATACACTCGGCACACCTCGGCTTCCAGAAAGACCGCTCCGGACTGCCCGACAGGAATGAACCGACCATCGAACTGGTAGTGGCCGACATCGGCGCGCAAATGGCATGGACTTACTATTTCCTGAAAGACGAATTCGACAAGGTGAGCCCGCTGATTAACGAACGGATTATCGAGGAAGTCAACAGAAACCTGATAAACCCCTACTTCGCACGGGATGATTACTGGTGGATGGGATTCGGCGGCCAGCAGGTAAATAACTGGAATCCGTGGATTAACTATAACGTGCTGCAAGCCCTGATGCTGATAGAGAAAGACCCGGAACGTGTGCGGCAAGGAGTCTGGAAGCTGATGAAATCCACTGATTTCTTTTTCAGCATGTATCACGAGGACGGAGCCTGCGACGAGGGTCCCACCTATTGGAGCGGGGCTTCCGGCTATGCCCTGAAGTTTCTGGATTTGCTGGCTAAAGTAACCGGAAACAAGGTGAACATATTCAGCTCTCCCCTCTTGCGTAATATGGCGCAATACATTTACCGGGTACACATCGGCGGCAACTATTTTGTAAACTTCGCCGACTCCGCACCCAAAGTAAGTCCAAGCCCGGGTATCCTCTACCGGTACGGCGAACTGACCGGAGACCCCGCCATGATGAAATTCGCCTCATTCATGGCACAGCAAAACCAAAGTTTCAAGGACGGGGTAAACGGATACTTCGCTTCTGCATTGGACGAGCTTTTTATGTACAAAGACATCGTCGGCCATCCGCAAGGCGAACCGCTTACCGGCGCTTATTGGTTTAAAGACACCCAAATCTGCGTGGCACGCGACACCGAAGGCAAAAGCGACGGCTTCTTCTTTGCAGCGAAAGGCGGAAACAATCAGGAAAGCCATAACCATAACGATGTGGGGTCGTGCATCCTTTACTACAATGCCCTGCCGGTGCTTATCGATGCAGGTGTAGGTACTTATACCCGACAGACCTTCGGACCGGAGCGGTACACGATATGGACCATGCAGTCCGATTATCACAACCTGCCCCTCATCAACGGAACCCCGCAGAAGAACGGCCGGGAGTTTGCCGCACACAGCCAGCAATACAAAGCCACCGCCAAAACCGTATCCTACCAAGTGGACATTGCCCGTGCCTATCCGCAGGAAGCAAATGTAAAAAGCTGGATTCGCAACTATACGCTGCACAGGAAAAGGGATTTCACAATCACCGACAAATGGGAACTTTCGGCATGCAACGAACCGAGTGTATTAAACCTGATGACTTGCTGCGAAGTCGAAATCGACCGCAACAAAAACATTATACTGACAGGAGAGGCAGGTAGGTTCAGAGTGGAATACGATAAAAAGCTCTTATCGCCCGCAACGGATACCGTCGAACTGACCGATCCGAAATTAATCCACTCCTGGAACCGGAAAAAGCTGACGCGCATCCGTTTCACAATTGTGCCGCAACAAATTTCCGGTGAAAGCAAACTGGTGATAAGGAAGGCTCAGTATAAGACCTTGAATGATTGATAATCATTGATTTCATAGTCTCTCCCCTAAGCTCATCCTGACGTAAGGGCATAAAAAAAGGAGTACCGCTGTACTCCAACCTTTGTTAACCTTAAATCTAATACTATGAAAAACACATTGCAAAGATACGGACATTTGCTAAATCTGCAAATTATCCAAGAAAAAAAGTATGTTTTATAACACAGATTAAGAAAAAAGGACGGATATGCAAACGCACACCGTCCTTTTTTTAACATTTATCGTTGCGGATTATTCCTCATCCAACAGGATTTCAAGAATCTGGCAAGCAGCCTTTGCCACCGGAGTACCCGGACCAAAGATGGCAGCTACGCCGGCCTTATAAAGGAAATCATAGTCCTGTGCGGGAATCACACCGCCTGCAATCACTACAATATCCTCACGCCCTAATTTCTTGAGTTCTTCAATAATCTGCGGAACCAATGTCTTGTGTCCGGCAGCCAATGAAGAAACACCCACTACGTGAACGTCGTTTTCCACCGCTTCGCGGGCAGCTTCGGCAGGAGTCTGGAACAGCGGTCCCATATCTACGTCGAAACCGCAGTCGGCATAACCCGTTGCCACTACTTTGGCACCGCGGTCGTGACCGTCCTGACCCATTTTAGCTACCATGATACGGGGCTGACGTCCCTCTTTCTTCGCAAATTTCTCAGCCAACTCACAAGCTCTGTGGAAGTCGCTGTCGTTCTTACTTTCTGATGAATACACGCCTGAAATAGTTCTGATTACTGCTTTATAACGTCCTACAACTTTTTCGCAAGCATACGAAATCTCGCCCAATGTGGCACGGACACGTGCTGCTTCCACTGCCAGTTCCAGCAGGTTGCCTTCCTTCGTCTCCACACATTTGGTGATGGCATCGAGCGCTTTCTGCACGGCAGCCTCATCACGGCCTTCCTTCAATATCTTCAGGTTCTGGATCTGCTCCTGACGGACAGCCGTATTGTCAATCTCAAGAATATCGATAGGAGCTTCTTTCTCCAGACGATACTTGTTTACACCCACAATGGTCTGCGAACCGCTGTCGATACGTGCCTGCGTGCGTGCGGCAGCCTCTTCGATACGCATCTTGGGGATACCGGTTTCGATGGCCTTCGCCATACCGCCCAGCTTCTCGATTTCCTGAATCAGCTCCCAAGCCTTGTGTGCGAGCTCATTGGTCAGAGACTCTACATAGTAAGAACCGCCCCACGGGTCGACATTCTTGCAGATGTAAGTTTCTTCCTGGATATAAATCTGCGTATTACGTGCGATACGCGCAGAGAAATCGGTTGGCAATGCGATAGCCTCGTCCAAAGCGTTGGTGTGCAAGGACTGGGTATGTCCCAAAGCGGCAGCCATAGCCTCGATACAGGTACGGCCCACGTTGTTGAACGGGTCCTGCTCGGTCAGCGACCAGCCGGAAGTCTGGGAGTGCGTACGCAATGCGAGTGATTTCGGGTTTTTCGGGTTGAACTGTTTCACAATCTTCGCCCACAACATACGTGCGGCACGCATCTTGGCTATCTCCATGAAGTGGTTGGTGCCGATAGCCCAGAAGAATGACAGACGCGGTGCGAATGCGTCGATGTCGATACCTGCGGCAACACCTGCACGAAGATATTCCAGACCGTCGGCCAGGGTGTAAGCCAACTCGATATCCGCCGTAGCGCCGGCTTCCTGCATATGGTAACCGGAGATAGAGATAGAGTTGAACTTAGGCATCTTCTGAGATGTGTATTCAAAGATATCGGAGATAATCTTCATGGAGAATGCAGGCGGATAGATATAGGTGTTACGCACCATGAACTCCTTCAGGATATCGTTCTGGATAGTACCCGCCATTTCTTCCAACTTGGCGCCTTGCTCCAGACCGGCATTGATGTAGAATGCCATGATAGGAAGCACCGCACCGTTCATGGTCATGGACACGGACATCTTGTTCAAGGGAATGCCGTCGAAGAGCACCTTCATGTTTTCCAGTGAACAGATGGACACACCTGCCTTACCGACGTCGCCTACCACACGTTCGTGGTCGGGGTCGTAGCCGCGGTGGGTAGCCAGGTCGAATGCCACGGACAGACCTTTCTGTCCGGAAGCCAGGTTACGGCGATAGAAAGCATTGGACTCCTCGGCAGTAGAGAACCCAGCATACTGGCGGATAGTCCACGGACGCAAGGTGTACATTACAGAGTACGGACCGCGCAGATAAGGCGGGATACCTGCCGCATAGTCGAGGTGTTCCATACCTTCGAGGTCTTCTTTGGTGTAAACAGGCTTCACTTCAATGTGTTCCGGAGTCTTCCAGTCGGCTTTGATGCCGTTAGCCTTTTGCCACTCAGCACCATTGGCGGGCTGGAAAGCGGCATATATATCTAAGTTTTTAAAATCTTTTCTCATCTTACTTCAAAAGTTTAGCGTTGAATTCCTTTAATGTTTCCAGAACGTTGACACGAACATGGATAAAGTTCTCGATACCTGCCGCTTTCAGCTCGTCCATGCAAGCGGGAGCGCCGGCTACGATGAACATGGCGCGGCCGTTCAAGGCCTTGAAAGCGGGAACTGCATATTCCGCATATTCATCATCGCTCGAACAGAGAACCACAATATCGGCTTTAGCCGCCATTGCAGCTTCCACACCTTCCTCTACGGTCGGGAAACCGAGGTTGTCAACAACTTCATATCCGGCACAGGCCAGGAAGTTACAAGAGTATTGGGCACGTGCCTGACGCATAGCCAGGTTGCCGATAGTCAGCATAAATGCTTTGGGACGCTTGCCGGACGCTTCCGTTTCCAGACGCAACGCTTCAAATTCGCTGGCTGCACGGTCGAAGTTCAGTGACGGAACATCCTTTTCGCAAGTGCTATGTCCGCCGCAGCAGCAAGAAGCTTCCAACGGTTTCTTGTCGCCCGCCTTCTCGTTGAAGTTCGGGAACTGGTTAGTACCCAACAGCACTTCCTTACGCTTGGCAACGGCTGCATGGCGGGCTGTATTGCTCTCGTTCACGGCAGCCTGTATCTTGCCGGATTTTACGGATGCGTAGAAACCGCCGTCTTCTTCCACTGCAAGGAACAGCTCCCAAGCCTGCTTGGCGATAGCCACGGTCAGGTTCTCGATGTAGTAAGAACCGGCAGCCGGGTCAATAACCTTGTCGAAATGCGATTCTTCCTTCAGGAGCAACTGCTGGTTGCGTGCCAGACGTTCGGAGAATTCATCGGGAACGGCATACGTCTTGTCGAACGGAACAACCGTCATGGAGTCAACGCCTGCAAGAGCGGCACTCATAGCCTCGGTCTGCGTACGCAACAGGTTTACGTGCGCATCGAACAAAGTGAGGTTGAAAGTGGACGTTTCCGCATGTATTCTCATCTTGGCAGCACAGCGGCATTCGTTGTGTTCGCCCTTGTTTTCGCAGTCGCGCAGGCATTCCGGATTATAGGAAGCCACGATATTGGCCCACAACATACGGGCAGCGCGGAATTTTGCTATTTCAAGGAAATAATTGGAACTGATACCGAAGTTGAACTTAATCTTCTTGGCTACCAAAGCTGCCGGCAGTCCGGCATCGGTCAGCTGGTTCATGTATTCATTACCCCAAGCCAGCGCGTAGCCCAGTTCCTGATAGATATATGCACCGGCATTGTTCAACGTCAGCGCATTCACGTTCAGGACGCGGTATTTCGGAAGCATGGCGGTAGCTTCAATCAAAGCCTTGGCAGTAGCCACCATATCGCCCTTTTCCTTGCCTTTGGCAAGCATCTTGTTGAAATAATCGTAGTTAATGGAGCCTTGCAACTTCGTGAGGTCATAATCTTTCTTCTGGAAATAACCGACCAGAAGTTGTGCCAATTCCACCACGTGTCCCTGACAAGTGGAGAAATTCAACTCTATGCACTCCGCACAGATGTCTTTCAGCAAAGTTTCGATATACTCCGCACTCAGTTCTTTGGCTTTCACGTGGAAAGAGAGCGAATCGACACCCTTGTTCAAAATGTCCAACGCCTTGGCATTGGCTGCTTCGGGAGATTCCACCTTTATTTCCTGACGGACGAACCACTCATTATTGTTTTTCTTTGTACCTCTAAGATAAGGGAACTCACCGGGAAGAGCATCCGTGGTCTTTAAACCTTCAAGGTCTTCCATACGATAGAAAGGTTTTACCTTGAATCCCTCATTCGTCCTCCAAACGAGCTTTTTCTCAAAGTCCGCACCCTTTAAGTCTGCGGTTACTTTCTCCATCCACTGTTCCGTAGAAACCGGAGAAAAGTCCGAGAAGAGTTTTTCTTTACTGTCTGCCATAGTTTATTTAAAATTAAAATAGATGAATAGTATTCATTTTGTCATCAAGAGACTTGCAAATATAAGGAAATACTTCAAACAAAAAGGCTTTTTAGGGAAAATTGCACTTACGGATAACACTATGTCCATCCTTATTCCCGGCATCCCTCCATAGATACCTTGCTTTTGCAAAGCTGGTATTACAAAAAGAAAAGAAAACCCTTTGCCAGCTCCCCTTTATTAAGTAATTTTGCGCAAAATTTTAAAAAGCAATAAATAAGGTACTATGAATTGGTTAGAAAGTCTTCTTTGGGACCCGACATCCGTCGCACATATCGTTTGCCTGTACGCATTCGTTATATCCGTGGGGGTGCTGCTGGGCAAGATTAAAGTTTTCGGAGTATCGCTGGGAGTGACGTTTGTCCTCTTTACCGGTATTCTGATGGGACATTTCGGATTTACAGGTGAAATACACATCTTACATTTCATCCGCGAATTTGGTTTGATTTTATTTGTATTCTGCATCGGTCTGCAGGTAGGGCCGTCGTTCTTCTCCTCTTTCAAGAAAGGGGGTATGACGCTGAACATGCTTGCCGTGGGCATTGTGGCACTGAACATAGTGGTCGCACTGGGCATTTATTTCATCGATGGAAATATAGACCTGCCGATGATAGTAGGTATCCTGTACGGTGCCGTAACCAACACTCCCGGTCTGGGTGCGGCTCAGGAAGCGTTGAACCAGCTGAATTATACGGGAGACCCCATCGCATTGGGATATGCCTGCGCCTATCCGCTCGGTGTGGTCGGCATCATCGGCTCTATTATCGCCGTGCGTTATATCTGCCGCATCAACCTGAAAAAAGAAGAGGAGGAACTTAATACGCAAGAAACGGACATGAAGCACATGCCGCATATGCTGCATCTGGAAGTGCGCAATGAGGCTATCGACGGCAAAAAGCTGATTCAGGTGAAAGATTTTCTGGGACGTTCTTTCGTATGCTCGCGCATCCGTCACGAAGGTCACGTCAGCATTCCGAACCAGGATACGGAATTCCACATCGGCGACCAGTTGTTCATCGTATGTTCCGAGGAAGACGCCGAAGCGGTTACCGCCTTTATCGGAAGGGAGATTCAAGTGGACTGGGAGAAGCAGGACACTCCGATGGTCTCACGCCGTATTTTGGTGACCAAATCGGAAATCAACGGAAAGAAACTTGGAAGCATGCACTTCCGCAGTATGTACGGTGTTAACGTGACACGTATCAACCGTTCGGGTATGGACCTGTTTGCCGATCCCAACCTGGTGCTCCAGGTGGGTGACCGTGTAATGGTTGTAGGCCAGCAGGATGCGGTGGAGCGTGTGGCCGGTGTACTGGGCAACCAGTTGAAGCGTCTGGATACGCCGAACATCGTTACCATCTTCGTCGGTATCTTCCTCGGTATTCTGTTGGGCAGCCTTCCCATCGCATTTCCGGGTATGCCGACACCGGTGAAATTAGGTCTGGCAGGCGGTCCGCTGGTGGTAGCCATCCTTATCGGACGTTTCGGACATAAGATGCATCTTGTAACGTATACCACCATGAGTGCCAACCTGATGCTGCGCGAAATAGGTATCGTACTTTTCCTTGCCAGCGTAGGCATAGAGGCAGGTGAGCATTTTGTACAGACGGTCGTGGAAGGAAGCGGTCTGGCGTATGTAGGCTACGGTTTCCTGATTACCACCATCCCGTTGCTGATAATCGGTATGATTGCCCGGTTCTATTGCAAGGTCAATTATTTCACGCTGATGGGACTGATTGCCGGCAGTAACACCGACCCACCCGCATTGGCATATTCCAACCAGGCATCGGGCAATGACGCTCCGTCGGTAGGTTACTCTACGGTTTATCCGCTGACGATGTTCCTGCGCATCCTCGCCGGACAGATGATATTGCTGGCAATGATGTAAAATCAGTTCAAGGAGCTTCAGGCTCTTATCAATAAAATCGGGAAGAATTTTACTATAATCTCCGTTAGGATGGCAGTAAAATTCTTCCCGATTTCATTTGCAATGGTCATAGCGTTTATTCGTACAGTTTCAGTTTCTTCCTTACGAACTCTTCTATATAGCCGACCGTTTCGTCAATGCCCAATACGGACGAATCGACGCAAAGATGATAGGTAGCAGCCGCTCCCCATGTCTTATAGCTGTAATAGTTGTAATATTCGGCACGCCGCTTGTCCGCTTTGTTCATCTTCTCTTCCGCCGCACTTTCCGAAATAGAGTGCAGACGGCATAAACGGGCTATACGATCCTCGCGCGAAGCAGAGATGAAGATGTTGACGCAACGCGGGTTATCCCGCAAAATGTAGTCGGCGCAACGCCCTACGAACAGACAGGATTTCTCGGAAGCCAGTTTCCGTATCACATCGCTTTGCACCTTAAACAACGCATCGTTGCTCAAACAGTTGGCAGCCGGCATAGCCCCGTCACTGATAAACGGGAAACGCATTCCGAACAGACCGCCTATAATTCCCTGCGAAGCCTTTTCATCGGCTTTTTCAAAGAATTCACGGCATAATCCGCTTTCTTCGGAAGCAAGGTTAATCAATTCCTTGTCGTAGAAGTCAATACCCAGCCGGGCAGCCAGTTTCTCTCCGATTTCCCGTCCGCCACTGCCTAACTGGCGGCCTATATTTACTATAAATTTATTGTCCATACTTTATTTAATCTATCTGTTTTGCAGATAGCAAATATAGGTATTCTTCCATTAAATATCAAAATAATGAAAACAAATCCATTTCCTGTGTATCAGGACGGTTACTGTTCACAAAGCAACTGCCTGCCTTAAAACAGTCTGCCGCATTCATAATTCAGTTCAGCCGCGATGCCAACCGACGTACCGTACCGTTGACGGAAACTTCGACCTCAACCCCTTTCTCATCATAACCTTTGTTCAGGAATTTTGCTTCAAGTACCGGGTAAGCAGCAACATCCTTCACCGGATAGATAACCGTTATGTAGCGCACAGCCTCCGCATCATCCTTATTGGTATCGAAAGCTACCGAAGTACGGGCTACGCGCTGACGGTAGGCAGTGGAACGCCAGCCCTCTTCCGCTCTTAAAGACGCGCTTTTTTCCGGAAAACATTGCAACTTCACATTACTCGGACCCTCATAAGCCGTAGTCACCATATTTTTCTCCGCATCAACGTTTACCTCACCTTCACGGAAATGATAATTCAAATTCACGGTTCCTCTGGCATTGCCTGTGGCTTCGTCCACTATTACAAAATAGGCCTGGTCGACAAAAAAGACGGTACGACGATGTTTCAACCCCTTATAACCGGGATTTTCCGTTACCAGTATCTGCTCCCTACCTTCCGGCTGCCACAATCCGGTTACGGACTGCGTGGTTTCAAGGTTGCGTCCGTCCAAAGTCAGGGTGTTATGTACACGTGTCTGGCGGAACCAGTTGCGCAGTTTCATCACTTCGGCACTTCCGGCATAGACGTATGCACCGGTATCGGGAAACAGATTCCTGCCGTTGAACCAGAGTTCGAAAGTGCCGTTATCCGGCTGGCAATGCCACTCTCCTTTAGGTCCGGCTTTAACTACCATGACCGTTGCATCCTGCTTCCAACCGTTTCTGAAAGTAAAGAAACCGGATGTCAATGCCCCGTGGGAAAGATAAGGGAAAGGAGCGCCTTCACGCCCTTCTGTCGCATAATAACGTATCCAATCGCAGTCGGGGAACAATGCAAGCCAATCGCGGTAGTTGGCAAGTTCTGCCTGATAATCGCCCAACTTGGCATCACTGAAACAAGGATTGGTATAGTCGGGGAAACAAATGTTGGCATAGAAAGCAATCATATTCTTGACCGTATCCAGATATTCCGACGGAAACTCATTGCGGAAACCGTTACAATCTGCCATGCGCAAGGCCTTGCAGAATATGTTGATTGCCGCCAGGTGATAATGGGGATCCAGCTCGTACTGTCCGCCGTCATTGTATACTTGCTTCTTGATTTCACGATTCAAGATATTGATTCCACTTTCTCTCCAAATGGCGGCATCTTTCAGTTCCGGAAAGAAAACACCGGCATAAACCATACGTTGGGCTTCAAACAGCAGGTGGTTACCTTCTGCAGAATAATTTTTCAGGAGATGTGCGCCATGACGGTGATAATTGACGATAAACTCGGTCAGGAACTCCGGAGTAAACGCCGATGCGGAACAAAACAAAAGGAACTGGCAGGTCTGGTCCTGCAAACGGTTGCTGACTTCCAGTTGCCGCCATGCAAAATATACATTGTCGGCATCTTCCTTTACCTCACCGGCACTGACAAGCTCGAACTCCTCCTGCTTCATGTTCACCAGCGGGTTTTTCTGAACCCAATCCATATATTGATGTACCCACTCCTTTGCGTATTTCTCATCTCCGGAGATACGGTATGCCTTGCCCATAGGCGTAAACCACTTATGACGATGAAGCTGCCAACGCAACTCATTGTCTTTTACCGGCCAGTACTCCCAGTTGATATCTTTGCCGTAGTTGTAGGAAGGCTGATAGCCTTTATGTACAAAGAAAGTATGCTCCAAAGCATCATCCGCCCATTTCTGTTCTTCCCTGGATATGGTGAGGTTTTTCAAGTCTATATCCGGATGTGTAATACCGGTACGGCTACGGTAATAATTCAACAGTTCCTGTGCCGCCGCCTCCCACTTCTGCCGGGAGCATGCCGCTTTTACTTTCTCCAAACCCGGATAATCCAAATTTATCAGTTCAAAAGCCTCCTGCCTTAGTTGCTGTGCGTCTGCAACAACAGCAAGCATAAGCAAGAAAATGCTAAAAATGTATCTTATTGTCTTCATGATATGGTAATAATGAATTTAAATATGCTTATAATCAATCTCTTTTACCTGCATATAACGGAGCAATGCCTCCAGATAATAATAATCGGCATAGTTAAGCGGCGTATCTATTTCGGAACCATTCGGCAATGAGCCCGTTGAATGCATCAGTATAAAGCCCCGGTTGGTTCCCGGTTTTGCCAAATACCCGTCGGACGAAAGGCTTTTGAGCAACTTTCCGGCATACTCCATATAGGCTTGTCCGTCTTCAACAAGCGTGCTCAGTTCTATCAGGGCGGAAGCGGTAATAGCGGCAGCAGATGCGTCACGAGGCGTCTGAGGGGTGTCGGGCGCATCATAATCCCACAAGGGAACTGCATCTTCCGTCTTTACGCGCCGCATGATTAACGAGGCTATATTTTCGGCCTGCCGCAAAAATTGCACATCCTTAGACTCGCGATAACAGGATGTGTAGCCATATAATCCCCATGCTTGTCCGCGCGCCCATGACGATGCGTCACTCTTTCCCTGATGCGTGCACTTTTTTTCCACCGTTCCATCGTTATTGTAACTGACTACATGGTAGGATGAATAATCATCTCTAAAATGATTTTTCATCGTAGTCCTTGCGTGCGTCAAGGCAAGCTCCTTATATTTATCATCACCGGTCAGGCGAGTGGCATAAAACAGCAGGTCCAGGTTCATCATATTGTCTATGATAACGGGAAAATTCCACTTCCCGAAGTTCCAGGAACGGATACAGCCTATCTCCGGATTGAAACGGCCGCACAGGTTGTCCGCTGTTTGTATCAATGCACTGCGGACGCTGTCGGCAGGAGATAAACGATTGGCGTTACCGTAGCTGCAATTCATCATAAAACCTATATCATGCGTACCTTTGTACTCACGCAGCGGATAAAGATGATTAGTGAACTTCACAGCGCTTTCCCTCAAGCTTTCATCGCCGGTAAGTTGATAAGCGAGCCAAAGATTGCCGGGGAAAAAACCGCTTGTCCAATCGTAAATGGAAAAGCAATAACGGCGGGAACCCAAATTATCATGTATGGGTTTCAGCCGGGCAGAGTCTTTGTCTGTCAACTGTTTCTTATCCAGCTGATGACATAAAAAGTCCGTGTCATAGCCCGTCCAGATGGAACGGGGCAACCGGATTGAATCTCCGATTTCGGCCACGGTAAATTTCAATTGTAACGCAGCCGTTTCTATTCCCTGTTTCAGCCAGGTATAATCGTTTTCCGGTTGTTTGGGAGAGCAGCCGGAAAATACGCATAATGCGACAACAGCAATAAAACAAGATAATGATATTTTCTTCATCTTTTATAAAGGTTTCTATTTACCACAATCATCTCATAAAATTTCACCACATGGCAACCGGCAATACAACATCATATAGCTTTGAAATAGAAAAGATGTTTAACAGAGCTGATAAAAAACAGGCTTACTATTTTCAACCAGCTCCGAAACATCTTTCAACATTTCAAACAGGACATTGCATCCTGCCGTTTATAGCAATAATACCTATTTATTCATAACCCGGATTATTCTGATTTTTTAAAGCGGGATTGGCCTGCAACTCGCCCAAAGGTATAGGAAACAGTTCATGTTTGCCTTTTATAAATTTGTCGCCTGCAACATATTTGCCTTTTAGCGATTTATCCATTTTGCTTTGGAATAATTTTAAAGCATCACCCAAAATACCCCAACGTAATAAGTCATATTTACGCTGACCTTCAAAAGCCAGTTCAAAACCGCGTTCCCAATAAAGAGCAGTACGGAAATTGTCTGCCTCATCACCACTGTTAAAATAGGGAAGTTCATAGAGATTAGGCTGTGCAGCCTTGTATGCCTGCAATGAATTAGTTTCAGTAGCTCCGGCACGATGTCTTACTTCATTCAATAACCTCCAGGCTTCCGGAGTATTGCCAATCTCATTATAAGCCTCGGCTGCCATCAATACTACATCAGCATAACGCAACGGACAATAATTGACCCCTGTATTATTAGGATCTACAAAGCCTTTCGGCATCCACTCCCTACGCCATTTGCCCGGATACCAATCCGTCAGTTTCTTATTTTCAACCAACTTATGTGCTTTCTTATCGGCATCCCATTTATATTGGTAAGTACATACCATTACATCTCTACGCTCATCATTTGCCTCAAAGAAATCTTTCCAGACAGGTAACACACGGAAGAACGCGTTGGCACGTCCCATTGATTCAGCAGGAGCACCCTTGCCCGGCGCTTCTACCGCAGGACCATTATACGTAGCCCAAGTACCGGAATTATCCTTATAACCACTTCCTGTCGGATTAAAAGCTATCTCCCACAGATTTTCCATCGAATTCAAAACCCCTCCGGAATAACCCTGGAACAACTTTAAATAACCGCCCGGGTGAAAGTTATGATAACCTTTATTCTGGAAAGCAGTCCATTCGGCAATTACAGCATCAAAATAGGCCTTTCTCTTGTCGTCGGCCGGTCGGTTCAAACTACCGTCTTGCTGCAAACTATAACCTGCCCGTTGCAAGTAAACACGCATCAGCATTGCATGAGCAGCTCCCTGCGAAGGTATCTCCGGTGAAAGCGAAGCACTCCCTTTCTGAAGATTTTCTTTCGCAAAGTCCAAATCTTCAATAATATAATCATATATCTCCTCACGGCTTATACGACCATTAAAGGCACTTTCATATCCAGCGGTGTAGTCGGTCTTAAATGGAACATCTCCCCAATATTTCACTAAATCGAAAGCCAAAAATGCACGTAAAAATTTAGCCTGGGCCACCAGCTCTTTCAAAGAAGTATCTTCTTCATACCCAGCCATATTTTCAATGCCTTCAATGGCAAAATTAGCCCGGTCTATTCCCATATATTTGTACTTCCATAAATCAGCAATCCAAGTATTCGTCGGTTTCACCATATAATGTGCTATATCACGACGTGTATTGTCTGTACCAGTACCTTGTATATAATAAGTGTCATCCGACGCCGGCATAGCCATTTCAAACTGTCCGTAATGGTTGTTTGTAGCCAAACAGTCATAAATCCCCACGACTGACATCTTTGCCTGGTCGGCTGTTTGAAAATAGGTATCCTTCTCATAATAAGAAGTTGGTTTTTCTGTCAGTTCACAAGAGGCAAATCCAGTTGCAATCAGTGCGCCAAGCGCAATTGTTTTATATTTTTTCATTGTATTTTCTTTTTGAGGTTCATTAGAAAGCTAAATTAATACCGAAAACAAATGAACGGCTTTTAGGATAAGCACCGAAGTCAACGCCCGGTGTCAAACCGTTACCCATTGTGGATACTTCCGGATCGAAACCTGAATATTTAGTCCAAGTTAATAAATTAGAACCTGTTGCATAAAGACGTAACTTACTGATACCTATCTTTTCGATTATTTTCTTCGGGAAAGTATATCCTAAAGTGATATTACTAAGTTTCAGGAAGGAACCGTCTTCTACCGCCCAAGAATGAATATAAGTATCACCTACTTCATTATCATAGATAGCGGCAACGGTCTTACCTCTATTAATCTCGGCCATTTCCTGAGGGTCAGTAATTAATTCACCTGACTTATTCACTAAAACCCAGCGATTATGAGAATCGGCCGCAGCCAAAACGTTCTTATTCTGCAAAGCCGTCTTTGTGTTAGTCAACTTGGTTGCATTAAGTACATCATTGCCAAAGCTGTAAGTCAAGAAAATGCTCAAATCAAAGTCTTTATAAGTGAATGTATTATTGATACCGCCATAAAATTTAGGATACGCATTACCAATAACAGTCTTGTCTTCCTCTGTTATTTTATTGTCTTCGCTACCGTCTACATTCTTAAATTTCCACATACCGGGTTTCACATTGGCTTTATCGCCTGCATAAGGAATGCCATCTTTCAATGTGTAAGTTTGGGTGGTTGCATCATAATCAAAATCAGACACCTGATACAAGCCTTCTGTAATATAACCGTACATCTGCCCCAACGGTTGGTTTATACCGATAATATGTGTGTTTTGGCTATATCCGAAATTAGCTTCCCAAAGTTGCACTTCTTCTCCCGTTAACTGTTTTACAGAATTTTTATTGTGCGATAAGGTTACAGAAGTATTCCAAGTAAAGTTCTTGGTCATAATATTAGTTGAGTTGATAGTCAAATCAATACCTTTATTTTCTGTTTCACCGGCATTGATGACCATACTGTCATAACCTGCCGATGTTGGCAATTTTGCACTCAGCAACAGATTACTGCTGCGATTGATATAAAATTCGGGAGAAATAGTCAAACGCTGATTGAAGAAACCAAAATCAAGACCGAAATTGAATGTCTTGTTAGCTTCCCATTTAAGGTCCGGATTAGGAATCTGCTTGGGTACATAGCCTGATTGAGTAGAATCACCATTAGGATAAGTGACGGAATTCAATACTGCCAGACTCAGATAACTGTCTATACGATTATTACCAGCCATACCATAACCTAAACGAACTTTCAAATCCGAAAAAATATTCAAATTCTTAATAAATTCTTCTTCTCCCAAACGCCAGGCTGCAGAAAAAGCCGGGAAATATCCCCACTTATTATTCTTACCAAATTTAGAAGAACCGTCTGCACGGAAAGAAGCGGTAAACAAATATTTATCCTTAAAGCCATAGTTAACACGTGTAAAGAAAGAAAGGAGCTTGTCATCATAATTTTCAGCAGATGAAACAGCTGTCGGCAATCCCAGTGAAAGGTCGCCTAAACCAATATCATCGTTCGGGAAATTGGCGGCTGCCGCTTTGAAATTACGACTCCAACGGTTTACATATTCCTGACCAACCATGGCTGTTACATCGTGTCCTTTACCCGACCAAGTATAATTCAAGACATTTGATGTTTGGAAACTGCTGTTCTCCAGATTTTGAATGCTTCCATTAATACTGGAACGCTTTGCCGTTATAGACTTATCACCGTAGAAAATATCATTACGACGTGTCTGGTAACGCATACCTGTTGTATTGCGGAACGAAAATCCTTTAAAAAGCTTTAAAGTAAAGCCACCATTGGCTTGAAAAGTACGATACTCACGATCATTGGTTTCTTCAGCAGCAGAAAGCAGGGGATTCTGCATTACATTACCGGTATCGTCCACAAAAATCGGGTCTTCATCTCCTAACAGCAAATCATCTGTACCTCCAATTCCTATCATAGGACGATACTGCAAAATATGCTGCATCTTGTTAAAACGGTCACCACCTTCAGAAGTACCCATACCATAAACTTTCATTTGATCATAGCTGACACGGGCATTAACACTTAAACGGTCATTCAATTTATGATTCATATTGAATGATATGTTATGTTTTTTATTGCCACTATACACCATAGCACCTTCTTCATCATAGTAAGAATATGCCAAGTTGTAATTCAGCTTATCTGTTCCCCCGGAAACTCCTACACGGTAGTTTTGAGTCAACGCAGTACGCCCCAACGTTTCATCCTGCCAATCTATCCCTTTACGATTGGAATAGTTAGTTCCGATATCACTATATTTTCCGTACAATGTTTCAAAAGCCGTAATATCCTTATCCCAATCTTCTTGAGTAGTAGCATCGTACACACGGCGTTCATAATCCAACATTGCAAACTCTGCCGTAGAAAGAACATCCAATTTCTTGGCTATTTTTTTGAAACCGACATAGCTGTCAAAAGTTACCGTAGCCTTGCCTTCTTTACCACCACTTTTTGTAGTAATAACTACAACGCCGTTAGCACCACGAGCTCCATAAATAGCCGTAGCAGACGCATCCTTCAAAATATCGATAGTCTCAATTTCAGCAGGGTCGAGTGTAGACATACCATCTTCGCTGGGAAAACCATCGATAATATAAAGAGGCTCATTGCTCTGTGTAATAGAAATACCTCCACGGACACGAATCGAAATAGAAGCTCCCGGCGCACCTTCACTCTGCATTACCTGTACACCGGCCATACGTCCTGCCAATGCCTGGGTAATATCACTTGTCGGCACTTTGGAAAGTTCCTTACTGTTCACCGATGCCACAGACCCAGTCAAGTCCTTACGCTTAACCGTGGCATAACCGATTGCTACTACTTCATCCAGTAACACGGCATCAGCCTTCAACGTTACATTGATTACATTCTTACCATTGACCTTTACTTCTTGGGAAGTCATACCCACGTACGAAAAGACGAGTACATCTTTGGATGCGTCATTTACTTTTAAGGAATAGTTACCGTTTACATCCGTAACGGTTCCAATGCCGGCGGCGCCTTTAATGGTAACACTACCACCGATTACTTCATAACCCTCACTATCAATGACCTTACCGGTAACGGTCAGACTTTGCGCATATGCGGATATGCTCACAAAGGCGAGGATAAACATTAAAAACAGTTCTTTTAATTTGTACATAATAAATAAATCTAAGGTTCTACGTTAGAAATAAATTTTCGAGGGCAAACTTACTGCAAATGCTAAAAAAAGTGTAAAAGTATTGTTTTCATTCGTTACACTTTTACACTTTCCAAATATCAATTTTGTATAATACAGAGCAATTTTGTACAACATATAGCCCTACAGCTATGTAGGAAGTGGGTTGTCCTTTTGGGATAGAGATTTGCAAATCTGTTAATAAAGCAAAATACCCATCAATACAAAACTCATTTCAAGAAATCACTTCTCATTGGAGCAAAGCAGTCTATAAGCACCCCCGGTTCCAGACAGACACATCCGTGCAAAATATCAGGTTCGATGTAAATACCGTCACCTGCCTTTACCGTTTTCTTCTCATTCCCCACCGTAAACTCAAACTTTCCACTTGCCACATAAGTGGTTTGGGTATGGTAGTGAGTATGAGGAGTACCTATCGCTCCTTTTTCAAATTTCACTTTTACCAGCATTACCTGTCCGTCATACCCCATAATCTGCCGGGTCACGCCTTCTCCTGCGGGTTCCCACGCCTTTTCTCCACTAATAAAAGTAGTGCTACGCGTTTTTTTAACGGGATTGTCCGCATTTCCGCCTTCAACTGTTTGCATTGCACAGACAGCCGGCATCATCATAAGTGAAATACCCATTAAACACATGTACTTTTTCCAGCTTTTTGTTTTCATAACCAATGTTTTAATTAAATAATTTATTCTGTTTCGGATAATGTTTCAAATCTGTAGACCGTGGTTTGCCGGTAAGTCTCTCCCGGCAGCAACACGGTAGTCGGAAAATGCGGATTATGAGGCGAATCCGGAAAATGTTGCATTTCGAGACAAAAGCCGTAATACCGCCCATATGACTGCTTGCCATGCCCTTTCAGATAGTCCAGATTAGCTGCCGGAGTATAGAACTGCATACCCGGTTCGGTGGTATACGCCTTCAGTACCCGACCGGATTCCGGCTCTACAATTTTAGCTGCAAGCGCCAAAGTTCCCGACTGCTTATTGAGTTTATAATTGGTATCATATCCTTTTTTAAGTTCTCCGATGCGCCCGCCAAGCGGCTGCAAGGTTCTGAAGTCGTATTCCGTACCCGCCACCGCCATAAGTTCTCCGGTAGGAATACCTGCGGCATCAACCGGTGTAATCGAATCCCCGTCAATCATACAATAATGGTTCAGTACAGACTCCTTACACCCCGTTAAATTGAAATAACTGTGATTTGTCAGATTAACCACAGTCGGCTTGTCGGTCGATGCCCTGTAATCCAGAATCACTTCATTGTCATGCGTCAATTTATAAGCCAACGATATATTCAGATTTCCCGGAAATCCCCCTTCCGCATCAGGACTCAGATAACTAAAGCGAATCACTGCCGTATCCTTCACCACATAGGACGTATCCGTATTAAAAACCCGGGTATGAAATCCCTTGACGCCACCATGAATGGAATGCCCTTTATTGTTTTTATCCAGATAATAGACCCGGTCATTCAAAACAAGTTCCGCATTCCTGATTCTATTTGCATAACGCCCTACCGTAGCACCAAGCTTGGGTTGTCTGCCCAGATAATATCGCAAGCCGTCAAGTCCTAAAACTACCGGAGCAAAAACGCCCTCTTTATCAGGAGCGGAAACAAATGTTAAAGAAGCCCCATAATTGGTAACCTTAACCGTCATTCCATTCCTGTTAGTCATTCTGAAAAGTTCAACTGTCTTGCCTTCATACCGCAAACTGTCTTCCCTCGCTATCGTAAAGCCGGGTGTGCCCGTACGGCTGCATGACACAAGCAATGTATGAACAAGTATCAGAAGAAAGGGAGAAAAAAGATACATCTTCATAATAATATTCCATAAATGATACATACGTCACTGCTTTCCATACTCCGTAGGAAGGCAACCGATATACTTCTTGAAACGGGCGGAGAAATAAGAAGGAGTATTATATCCCACCATAAAACTGATTTCGGAAACCGTATACTTACCTTCCTTCAATAACTGACAAGCACGGTTAAAACGTATTTTATGGATAAAATCAATAGCCGATTTTCCTGTTATAGCCTTCAACTTCAAATGGAGATTGGAACGGCTCATATTCATCTCGCTGGCGAACTGCTCCGTTGAGAACTCCACATTGCTCATGTTTTTCTCCACGATGGCAATCGCTTTCCTCAACAGTTCCTCATCCATGGCATTGTTTGCTATCTTCTCCGGTTCTATCTCCGCCGCATTGGAATAATGCTCAAAAATACGATAGCGGGTACGCAGCATATTCAAAATCTTTGCTATCAATACATCCATCGAGAACGGTTTGGGAATGTAATCGTCCGCACCTACCTGCAACCCCTGCAACTGATACTTTATATCGACCTTGGCAGACAACAGATACACTGGTATGTGACAGGTCCTCAAATTCTGTTTCACCGATTTACAAAGTTTGACTCCATCCATAACCGGCATCATAACATCCGAAAGAATCAGGTCTACGTCATTTTCTTTAAGCACCTCCAACGCCTTTTGCCCGTTCTCCGCCTCTATCAGATTAAACTGAGCGGACAGACCGTTGAACAAATACCGCCGCAGCTCCTCATTGTCTTCCACTATAAGAATTGTTCCATGCCTGCTTCCCGCCTCTTGTTCACCGGCTTCTGCCACTTCCGTTTCTACATCATCGATATAAACCTCATGCGCATTTGTCGAATAGACACGCTGTTCCTCCATCTCTCCCTTGCTCTCCGCAAGTTCCTCCGCAGTATACACCGACTTATCCTGAGGAATATAAATGGAAAACGTAGAGCCTTTTCCAACCTCGCTCACCAACGTTATCTGCCCGTGATGCAATTCAACCAGACGCTGAACCAGCGACAGTCCGATGCCGCTTCCTTCGTGTACATTCTCCACCTGATAAAAACGTTCGAAAATCTTCCGCTGCTTATCCTTTGGTATGCCCACTCCCGTATCTGCTACCTGCAAAACAACATTTTTATCTTCTCTGTAGAGTTTTACATAAATCCTCTCCCCTTCTTCCGTATACTTAAAAGCATTGGATAAGAGATTGTTGATAATCAAATCCAAATAAGTACCGTCAAACAGCACATCCTCATCCTGCAATTCCGAATAGAAATTATAGTCTATGTCCTTTTTCTTTGCCAGACTCTCGTAATTTAAAAAGCTGTTCAATACCCTTTTATATGCATTGGCATAACTCGGCCTCAACTCAAAAATACCCAATTCGGCACGCCGGTAGTCCATCAGTTGATTGACCAAATGCAACAGTCTTCTTGCATTCCGCTGGATATACAACAGCTTTTCGCGCTCCCAATGCCCGGTGACACTGCTGAGCAACTCTTGCAAAGGAGAAATAATCAAAGTCAACGGAGTACGTAACTCATGTGAGATATTCACATAAAAACGGATTTTCATCTGGCTGATTTCTTCCTTTTTTTCCCTGTCAAGCCGCTCCATACGGATTTCTGTCTGCATACTCTTACGCAACCAGAAGAAACGGAACACAGCAAAAACCAACAAAACGAAAAACAACGCAAAAATCAAAAAGGCCCACCACGTACGATACCAGACCGGAAGGACACGGATGTGAAGAGCCTCTACCTCCCCGCTCCACTTTCCGTCATTATTGGCTGCCTTTAAAAGGAAGGTATAATCTCCTGCCGGCAAGTTGGAGTACGACACCGGACTTATGTCTCCCTGTTTATACCATTCATCATGATACCCCTTCAACTTATAGGCAAACGTATTGTGCTTGCCGGCTATGTAGTTGGAAACGACAAAGGAAAGGGAAAACGAGTTTTGGGAAGATTTCAGGGTTATGTGGTTAACACTCTCTATATTCTCTTTCAGTATTCCGGTCTCGTCATTCGGAAGCACCTCCTTATTAAAAACAAAAAGCCTATTGATTACCGGTTTCGGAGTATAAGGGTTGTCTATCAGGGTTTCGGGACGGAACATGGTGATGCCGTTAATACCGCCGAACAACATATTGCCATTGCCGATGCGACAATAAGAACCGGCATTAAACTGATTGCTCTGCAGCCCGTCCACTATTGTAAAATTGCGCATTTTACGGTTCTCCGGGTCAAAACAACTCAATCCCTGATTGGTACTGACCCACAAGCGCCCGTAACTGTCTTCCAGTATTCCATAGATGACATTACTTGGCAAACCGTCGTCCGTTGTATATTGCAGCAACTCCTTATCCGCTTCCTTCAAGGCAAAAAGCCCGTCACGGGTACCTACCCATATAGAACCGGATAAAGACTCGTAGATACAATTCACAAAAGACTGTCGCAATACCGGAGTAATACGAAAATCCGTATTGGTCCGCAAACCCATACCTTCCTGATTATAAACGGAAAGTCCCTTCTCTCCACCTACCCAGATGCGTTTACGGGAGTCCCTAAACAGCAAGCGGGTCTTTTTTTGTACCGGGCGGCCTTCTACATCTTCATTTATAACGGTAAAGCGTTTTCTGGCAATATCAAAATGAAACAAATAGTCCAGGGAAGCTATCCAAAGACCGTCTTTTCCATCGGATATAATAGAATAAATATGATTGCTCGGCAAGCCACTGTTTTGCTGATTGTAAAACACCTTTCTTCCGGTCTTACGATGCAGTACCATCATACCGCCGGCATGGGCGCCTACATATATCTTATCCGATGCTTCATCTACATATACCGTTTTAACGTCTTTAAAAGGAACACCTTCCGATATGTCCGGATTAAACAAATAGTTCTTATAAGTTTTCGCCGTATTATCATAGAAGTTCAGACCACCGTCACTTGTTCCGATCCATAAATTGTTCTTTTTATCCTCTACAATGCAACTGACAACATTATCACTGAGCGAATTAGAGAAAGGAATATGTTTAATCTGCTGGAAACGGTTGCACAAAGGATGATAGTAATTCAATCCTCCCCAGTATGTACCCAGCCACATTCCGCCCTGCGAGTCTCTGAAGATGCAACGCACCGAGTTCTGCGACAATGTCCCAGCCTGAGCCATCGAACTCTCAACCGATATAAAGCGTTCCTTCCCTTCCTGATATATATTCAGCCCGCTGTAAGTCCCTACCCACAAACGGTTCTCCTGGTCCAATGCCAACGAACGCACATAATTGGAGTTCAAACAGGAAAGCTTATTCTCATAACGATAGTTGTCCAGTTTTTTGTTCTTTACATCATACAGGTACAGTCCGTTGCCTTCAGTCGCTACCCATATCCGATTGGGAGTCTGGCACAAGATACTGTTTATCTGCACCTTGTCATGCAGGTCAAGTAGTGTTTCCAATGCTCCGTTCTGCAATGAATACATATACACCTTCCCTTTAGTGCCAATATAAATATCATCATCTTGCCTGAGCAGCGTTAACGGTTTCAGCGAATGTAAAGTAGCCGACAACGTATCATTCAGGAAACGTTCTCCTTTCACGTCAAAAAGTAAAATACCTTCGGTTGTCCCAAGCATAAGCCAGTCCTTCTGCATAGGCACAATATTCCTGACTGTTACATTTTGTCCCTTTCTCTTATAAAAGAAATTAGAGAATTCGTTCTTGCGATGATTATAAAGCGACAAACCTTCTCTCGTTCCTATCCATATCCGGTTATCATTGTCAATGACGACACAACGGGTTATATCGCTGGCTATACTCTTCGGATTCTTATACTGATGCCGGTAGACTGTGAAATTATAACCGTCATACTTATTAAATCCGTCATAAGTGGCAAACCACAGATTACCTTCTTTATCCTGATTAATTCCGAATATGGTGCTATGCGACAACCCTTCTTCCAAACCGATATGTATGAAACGCATACCGTCTATTTCACCGGCAAGCCCCATACAGGCAAATAATATTCCGCATAGTAGTGATAAGAATCGAAGTGTTCTCATGTATATTATATTATAAATCAGGACAAAGAAATAAAAAATATATTAATTATATATGATTTTAACTTGAATTTTCTTATCCGGGCTATCCGGAAAAATCTGCAAAGGAATGAAAGAAAAGCCCGGCACAGGATTAAATATCCGTCCGTCTTTATCGGTAGGAGCAACCTTCATCCTGCCGTTCACGCAAACTACCTCCAACACGCCATCCTTTTTCTGAAGGCGCATGCCTTCCGGTGTAATATCCGCAACTTCCGAAGGCGCGGCGATAACCGGTAAAACCAGGCAGGCGGTCAAAGGGCAATGTTCCATTTCTATCGACAAGCCCTGTTGGGAATACACATAATCCAACGTTACGGGAATCGCTCCCTGAACCGGAGTCTGCTGGTCGGCATCCACCAGATGGGTATTGACATGGAAACGGTGCATATTCTTTTCCTTAGTATAAGCAATATCCGTATCCAAGTCATCGAGATTACTGTAAATCGTTCCGTATTGTACCATTTCAATCCGCGGCGTTCCGCTCATTATATACTTCCGGCTGTTGCTCTGCATATTGGGCGCTTCTATCAAAGCATACCGATTGGTCGTAGCGGCAAATACCGGACCGGCCTGTTCGTGCCATAACAGAGAAACGGCTCCTCCCATGGGATGAGTTCCTTTTACCTTATATTCCGCATCGAAACCGGTACATGTAGAACGCCACGAACCTTCTGCAACCAGCCATGTACGAATATCCCGGAAGTACTTCACCCCATAAGCATTATCGCGCGGCAATGCCTTGTATTGTTGTGTCTTGACGGGTGGAAGCTCAAGAAAAGCCGTCAGCGCCTTGGCATGTCCGAAGGTATGATGAATACAAGCCGGAATGCCAGAAGCCTGATAATCGTGTCCGGCATGAAGCAAACCGTTGTCCGTCGATTTTTTCAGTAATTGCATATTGCGGCGAATAGCCTCCAGGTACTCCGGGTGATGCGCGGCCATGGCATAATAACCGCCCATAAAGCCGTCGCTTGTACGTCCGCCCCAATATGTCCACTTAAAACTGCGCGTACCCCAACTGTTGTCCCATGCACCGTCGGGCAACATAAATTCCAGGTGGGTATTCATGGAACGCTCCACGATGGAGAGCAACTCCCGGTCGTTCACCATAAGCGCATAATAAGCCAGATTAGGCAAAGATTCCTCTACATTATATCCCAAGTCCACCGGGAGGCAGCCGTTCTTGGTAGGTGTCCATATTTTAGGCCCTTCGCCGTATAAAAAGAAATCGTTCGCCGTAAAGAAGTTCTTCAAGTCCGAAGCCACAATCCGGGCTTCCTCCTTGAAGTCCGGACGGTCGAACATCTCTCCAAGAGCCTGCAAGGCATACGTCACCGAAGCGGAATAGTTCACATTGTTCAGACGTTTCATACTCCCCTGCATACGGCGGCTGTACATCTGCGGGTTTTTCATCATGAATTCGCCGGCTTCCAACAACTGCTCTTTCCAATGGTTACGCGTAGAGTCATCCAGCAGATGCCCGTGGTAATGCACTGCCTCGTACAGAGCAATAGCGGCGAATACGGTAGTTCCGCTCCAATCGGATACGTGTACATCGTTCATCCAGGAGCCGTCCGGACGGTGCACGTTCTCCATCCATTTCATCAGTTTCTTGGCGGCAAGCAGATATTTGTCATTGCCGGTTTTGTCTGCCAGATACATCAGAGGAAGAACCGTGTCTCCTATCCGTCCGTGAATGCGGGCACAGGCGGGACACAGAATACCGCCGTCGAGCGACGGATGCAGCCCTTCGCATTGGTAGGCCAGCAGAGCATCCACCCACTCCACCAGCAGTTTCTCCGCATCATTGCGCAAGGAGTTGTCTGAATAAACGGGATTTCCGGCACATACACGTCCCGAGAAAGAAAGTACAAATGCAATCACTATAAAAACGATGTTTCTCATACCATTATACACTATTAGATTTATTTTTCAAAAGTAAGACATTCCGGTAATATAGCGTCCTTATTTTCTCCAATACACCGCAACATACGTTTACCGGTTCTGCAATTTTGTTGAATCTTCATCAATTTTGTTGAAAACCTGCATGCCAAAACAATATTAGCAGCTTTTTAAACACATCAGGCATGCTTATCAGAACAAATGCCCTACCTTAGCAACCACTACTGAAAAACCGATATAACATGTAAAACTAACATTTAATATAGCATGAAAAACTTATCTCTACTCATGTGTACCGCTTTCTGCGGGCTGCATACCGCCCAAGCGGATGCGGCAGACAACAAGAAAAACGAAAGGCCCAATATTCTCTGGCTCACCTTCGAAGATACCAGTGCTTACGAATTCGGCTGCTACGGCAACAAGGATGTGCACACCCCCAATGCAGACAGTCTGGCTGCCCGCGGCATACAATTCATGAACGCATGGTCGGTGGCCCCGCAAAGTTCGGCCGCACGCTCATCGCTCATTACGGGTTGCTACTCCTCGACCTACGGAATGGATGTCCATCCGGTTCCATACGACACCCCGGCAAACATCTTCTTCCCGCAATGGCTGCGTGAAGCCGGATATTACTGCACCAACAACAGCAAGACACACTACAACTCCACCACGGACAACAAAAGCTGCTGGGACGAATGTACGAGAGAAGCCTCTTACAACAGCCCGAAGCGCGGTAAAGACCAGCCTTTCTTTGCCGTATACAATACGGTGACCTCGCACATGGGACGTATCCGCACCTTCCATACCGACGGACGACGAGATTACACCCAAGAGGGCATTTATCCGGAACTGCTCACCCTACCTGCCTACGTGCCCGACCTGCCCGAAGTACGTTCCGACTATGCCGGCCACCTAGAAGCCGTGCAGGATGTGGACACATGGCTGGGATTCTTCCTGAAAGACCTGAAAGAAAAAGGACTGGACGACAACACGATTATCTTCTTCTTCAGCGACCACGGCGGTTGCGTTCCACGCGGCAAAGGCTATTTGTATGAAAGCGGTCTGGAAGTGCCCCTGATAGCCTACTTCCCGCCCAAGTGGCAACACCTGGCGGGAGAAAAGGCATCCGGCAAAGATTATTCTTTGGTCAACTTCACAGACTTGGGACCTACCGTACTTAGTCTTGCAGGCGTAAAACCGCCCAAACACATGCAGGGAAAGGCATTGTTCGGGAAGTACGCGTCCGATGAAAAGCGTGAAATCCAGTTCGCACTGGCGGCCAACCAACTGCATCACTTCATGCCGGTACGTGCCGTAACCGACGGACGTTTCAAATACATCCGCAGCTACATACCCTACCGTCAGTTTGCCCTGCGCAATTACTACCAATGGGGCATGCCGTCCAACAAAGCATGGGACAAGCTGGTTTTAGGCGGACACAACACCAACCCCGACTGGGCGCAGACGTTCAATGCCCATCCTGCCGAAATGCTGTTCGACCTTGAAAAAGACCCCGGTGAACTGCACAACCTGTCCGACTCTCCCGAATACGCAGAAGTGCTGGTAAAGATGCGTACAGCCCTTTCCAACCATATCCGCACCACCAAAGACCTGGGTTTCTTCATACCCACCTCTCGCGAGAATGTGATATTGTATGACAAAGTACGTAAAGAGAAATACCCCTTGAATGAGCTGTACAACCTCGTAGAACTGGCAGGTACAGCCCATGCAGACGATGCTCCCGTATTCGAGAAAGCACTGTCCAGCCAATATCCCGAAATGCGCTACTGGGCGTCCGTCGGTTTGGCACAACTCGGAGCCAAAGGAGAATTGAAAACCTGTCCCGCACCTCTGCTTGCCTTGCTCAAGGATGCCGACCCCTACATAGCCTGCGAAGCCGCCTATGCCGCCGCTTATCTGGGAGAAACCGCCAAAGGCATCGAACGCCTGAATTATCCGGCAAAAGAAGCCGATAGAAAAATCGGTTATTCCCTGCTGGAATGCCTCTCTCTAGATAAAGCCATGCAGCCCGCCATCCGCGTGCATCTGGCAGACCTGAAAGACAAAGCCGAAACACTTCCACGCAAAGCAAACGAAGATGCCGGCCTCATGGCACGCGGCATTCTGGTCAATCTCGGTGAGATGGATATAAAGAACCTGCACGGTCCGGAGTCCTATAAAGCAGGCTTGAAACTGAATCACGGACGCAGACCCATGGTTCCGCTGCCAAACTGATGAAAATTGGATGTAGCTGAAAAGAGACCGGTAGTAAGTATCTTTGTTTTAACACAATCCCGCCTTATGCCTGCGCCTTGAATTTGCGGAGCTGCCACACCAGCATCGTGCCCGCTATCAGACTGGCCAGCAAGTCGGAAATCGGCATACTGTACCAAACGCCTGCCACGCCGAAAAAACGGGGCAGAATTATCAGACAAGGCAGCAACACCATCATCTGGCGAGTAAGGGAAAGAAATATTGCCTTACTCGCCATTCCTATACTCTGGAAGAAATTGGCGGTAACCATTTGAAAGCCTATAATGGGGAAAAACATCACCACAATGCGCAGGCCCTTTGCCGAAAGGGCAATCAGTTCGGCATCCGAAGTAAAGATACTCACCACCCAGTCAGAGAAGAGCATACCTACAATAAAGCCGAAAGTAGTGACGCAGGTTGCATAGATTATCGTCAGTTTCAGAGTCTTGATGACACGGGCATGCTGTCCGGCTCCGAAGTTATAGCCCGCAATGGGCTGCATTCCCTGGTTCAGTCCCATTACAATCATTACGATGATAAATACCAGCCGGTTGACAATGCCGAAAGCACCGATAGCCAAATCGCCGCCATACTTTTTCAATCCCTGATTGATAAGGATTACGATGAAGCATGCCGCCATATTCATCAGGAACGGCGACATGCCGATAGCCAGTGAATCGAAGACTATCTTACGCTTCAAACGGAAAATACCGCGGTGAAAATGCAGCAGTTCGTCTTTATTGCTGAATATCCTGAGCTGCCATATCAATGATATGACCTGCGCCACAATCGTGGCAATGGCCGCCCCGCGAATGCCCCAGCCGAAACCGTAGATGAACACCGGGTCGAGTATCGTGTTGATAATCACCGTGGCAATGGTGGCATACATCGCTTTCTGCGGATGCCCCGAAGAACGCAGCACCGCATTCAATCCCAGATAAAGATGCGTAACGGCATTGCCGAGAAGGATAATCTGCATATAATCGCGCGCATACCCCACAGTCTCGTCACTGCCGCCGAAGAAGTAAAGAATAGGGTCGAGGAATGCCATTACAACCACCGTAAAAGCCACCCCCAGCAGAATATTCAGCACAAATACATTGCCCAGAACCCGCTGCGCCGTGTCATAGTCCTTCTGCCCGAGCTTGACGGAAATCAACGTAGCCGCTCCCACACCTACCAGCGAACCGAAAGCCGCTGCAAGGTTCATCAAGGGGAAAGTCAACGCCAGTCCCGAAATAGCCATTGTGCCCACACCGTGACCGATGAAGATACTGTCCACCATATTATATAAGGAAGATGCCGTCATGGCAATGATTGCCGGAACGGCGTACTGCATCAGTAATTTACCTATATTCTCCGTGCCCAACGCTGTGGGTGTTTTTTGTCCTGCCATACTTTTTACCTGTTTTTTCGAGGGCGCAAAGGTACTCAAAATTCGTCAGGTGAGCAAGTATCGCGTCCCGTCTTAAGGAAGAACCGCACTCTCTCCTATCGGAAGCGTATCAGAGACAGGGAAGAAAGCGTATCAAGCCCGACCCAAGGCTCCTTCTCCCGAGAACTTACCCGGCGATTATCCCACAACCTGCCACAGAGCACACGGAGCATACGGCGAATAAATTCCCCTAAAGGTTCGCTATCTGAAAAATGTTTCGTATTTTTGTCCCCAAATTGAGTGAATTATAGCGAAATGAACGTATTAGAACTAAGTGAACAAGAAATCATTCGTCGCAACAGCATGAATGAACTTCGCGCGATGGGTATCGAACCCTATCCCGCAGCAGAGTATGTAACCAACGCTTTCTCTACCGATATTAAAAAAGAATTCAAAGACGACGCCGAACCGCGCCACGTATCCGTAGCCGGACGCATCATGAGCCGCCGCGTCATGGGGAAAGCCTCTTTCATCGAATTACAGGACTCCAAAGGCCGTATCCAGGTATATATCACCCGCGATGACATCTGTCCGGGCGAAGACAAGGAAATGTATAATACCGTATTCAAACGCTTGCTCGATTTAGGCGACTTCATCGGTATCGAAGGCTTTGTATTCCGCACTCAGATGGGCGAAATCAGTATCCATGCCCAGAAGCTGACCGTGCTTGCCAAGAGCATCAAGCCGCTTCCTATCGTAAAATATAAAGACGGTGTGGCCTACGACTCGTTCGACGACCCGGAACTGCGCTACCGCCAACGCTACGTGGATCTCATCGTGAACGACGGCGTCAAGGAAACATTCCTAAAGCGCGCCACAATCATCAAGACCATGCGTGCCGTACTGGACGAAGCCGGCTATACGGAAGTGGAAACACCGATTCTGCAATCCATCCCCGGCGGTGCAAGCGCACGCCCCTTCATCACCCACCACAACTCATTGGATATGGACCTCTACCTGCGTATCGCCACCGAGCTTTACCTGAAGAGACTTATCGTAGGCGGTTTTGAGGGTGTATACGAAATCGGAAAGAATTTCCGTAACGAAGGTATGGACAAAAACCACAACCCGGAATTTACCTGCATGGAGCTGTACGTACAGTATAAGGACTACAACTGGATGATGGGATTCACCGAGAAACTCCTCGAACGTATCTGTATCGCTGTAAACGGCAGCACAGAGACTACCATCGACGGAAAGACCATCAGCTTCAAGGCTCCTTACCGCCGCCTGCCCATCCTGGATGCCATTAAGGAAAAGACCGGCTACGACCTCAACGGCAAGAGCGAGGAAGAAATCCGCCAGGTGTGCCGCGAACTGAAAATGGAGATTGACGACACTATGGGCAAAGGCAAGCTGATAGACGAAATCTTCGGCGAATTCTGTGAAGGCACATTCATACAGCCTACCTTCATCACCGACTATCCGGTAGAAATGAGCCCGCTGACCAAGATGCACCGCAGCAAGCCCGGACTGACCGAACGCTTCGAGCTGATGGTGAACGGTAAAGAGCTGGCCAACGCATACAGTGAGCTGAACGACCCCATCGACCAGGAAGAACGCTTCAAAGAGCAGTTGAAACTAAGTGAAAAGGGTGACGATGAAGCTATGTTTATCGACCAGGACTTCCTGAAAGCGCTGCAATACGGTATGCCTCCCACATCGGGCATCGGTATCGGCATCGACCGTCTGACGATGTTGATGACCGGACAGGCATTCATCCAGGAAGTATTGTTCTTCCCGCAGATGCGCCCCGAAAAGGTCACTCCGAAAGACGCGCCTGCCAAATTCATGGAACTGGGTATCCCCGAAGAATGGGTGGCAGTTATCCAGAAGGCCGGCTACAACCTGGTTAGCGACATGAAGGATGTAAACCCGCAAAAGCTGCACATGGACATTTGCGGCATCAACAAGAAATATAAATTGGAACTGGCAAATCCGACCGTGAAAGATGTGGAAGGTTGGGTTGAGAAAATCTAAGAAATGAAACTACCCGGTAAGATAGCCATTATGGGCGGAGGAAGCTGGGCCACTGCCATTGCAAAGATGGTACTGGCACAAGAAGAGACTATAAATTGGTATATGCGGCGCGACGACCGCATTGCCGATTTTAAGCGTCTCGGTCATAACCCTGCCTACCTGACGGGCGTCAAGTTCGATACCAAGCGTATCAATTTCAACTCAAACATCAACGATGTAGTCAAGGAGTCGGATACGCTTATCTTTGTAACTCCTTCTCCTTATCTGAAGGCTCACCTGAAGAAGCTGAAGACAAAAATCAAGGATAAGTTCATCATCACTGCCATTAAGGGCATCGTACCCGATGACAACATGATTGTATCGGAATACTTCACGAAAGAATACGGTGTTCCTACCGAAAATATCGCAGTGCTGGCGGGTCCCTGCCATGCGGAAGAGGTTGCGCTCGAGCGGCTTTCCTATCTCACGATAGCGTGTCCCGATATAGACAAGGCGGACAAGTTTTCCCGCCGTCTGGCAAGTTCATTCATCAAGACTTCCGTAAGTAACGACGTGGCAGGTATCGAATACGGCTCCGTACTCAAAAACGTATATGCCATTGCCGCCGGCATTTGCAGCGGACTGAAATACGGCGATAATTTCCAGGCGGTACTCATGTCCAATGCCATACAGGAGATGAACCGTTTCCTGCAAACCGTACATCCGCTGAACAGAAACATCAGCGATTCCGTTTATCTGGGTGACATGTTGGTGACAGGATACTCCAACTTCAGCCGTAACCGTACGTTCGGTACGATGATAGGTAAAGGATATTCCGTAAAAAGCGCCCAGATAGAAATGGAAATGATAGCCGAAGGTTATTACGGAACCAAGTGCATCAAGGAAATCAACAAGCATTACCACGTGAACATGCCGATACTGGATGCTGTGTACAACATCTTATATGAGCGCATCTCACCGATGATTGAAATCAAGTTACTGACTGACTCTTTCCGGTAATGCGGAAAAGAGGACAGCAAGGACAAAATACAGAATTTAAAACCTATAATATTATGATTAGTTTGAACATTGAAAAGACTCTTGGATTCATTTCCAAAGAAAATGTTTTCGCCTACGAAACCCAAGTCAAGGCTGCACAGGAAGCATTGGAAAACGGAACCGGTAAAGGCAACGACTTTTTAGGCTGGCTACACCTTCCTTCTTCCATTACAAAGGAGCACCTGGCAGACCTGAAAGCTACCGCGCAAGTGCTGCGCGAGAATTGTGAAGCAGTGGTTGTTGCCGGAATCGGCGGAAGCTACCTCGGTGCACGCGCCGTTATCGAGGCTTTGTCAAACAGTTTCGCATGGTTGCAGGACAAGAAGTCCGGCCCGGTTATTCTGTATGCAGGACACAACATCGGTGAAGATTATCTGTACGAGCTTACCGAATATCTGAAAGACAAGAAATTCGGTGTTATCAATATTTCCAAATCGGGAACCACTACCGAAACGGCTTTGGCCTTCCGCCTGCTGAAAAAGCAATGCGAAGACCAACGCGGCAAGGAGATGGCCAAAAAGGTGATCGTTGCTGTTACAGACGCCAAGAAAGGCGCAGCACGCGTTACCGCAGACAATGAAGGGTACAAATCTTTCATTATCCCCGATAACGTAGGCGGCCGTTTCTCCGTACTCACCCCGGTAGGTTTGCTTCCCATCGCCGTTGCAGGCTTCGACATCGAAAAGCTGGTAGCAGGCGCGGCAGCTATGGAAAAAGCTTGCGGAAAGGATGTTCCGTTCGCTGAAAACCCGGCAGCTATCTATGCAGCCACCCGCAATGAACTCTACAAGAACGGCAAGAAGATTGAAATCCTTGTAAACTTCAACCCCAAATTGCACTACGTAAGCGAATGGTGGAAGCAACTTTACGGTGAATCCGAAGGTAAAGAGAACAAGGGTATCTTCCCTGCATCCGTGGATTTCTCTACCGACCTGCACTCCATGGGACAATGGATTCAGGAAGGTGAACGTACCATTTATGAAACTGTCATTTCAGTAGAAAAGACTCAGTATTCGCTGCAAGTTCCTTCGGACGAAGCCAACCTCGACGGTCTGAACTTCCTCACCGGAAAGCACGTGGACGAGGTGAACAAGATGGCGGAACTCGGCACACAACTGGCTCACGTAGACGGTGGCGTACCCAACATGCGCATCGTGATCCCTGCACTGAATGAGGAAAGTCTCGGTGGATTGCTGTACTTCTTTGAGAAAGCATGCGGCATCAGCGGCTACCTGCTGGGGGTTAATCCGTTCAACCAACCGGGTGTGGAAGCCTACAAGAAGAATATGTTCGCCCTACTGAACAAGCCGGGTTACGAAGAAGAATCCAAAGCCATCCAGGCAAGACTGTGATAAATTAAAATCGAGAGTTGAGAATTGAGAAATGGCTGCACACAAATTACCATGTGCAACATCAAAAGGCTGTTTCTTGATTCCCAACTCTCTGTTTTATCCCCCTATTTCTAATTTTTTATTCTCAATTTATCAAGTGTTTAAAGAAGCAATATCCCGCTATTTAAGAGAACACGGATACGACAATATCCGGCTGAAAGCCGTTCTTTTCGACATGGACGGCGTGTTGTTCAACTCCATGCCTTATCATGCCGATGCATGGCATACGGTAATGGAACGTCACGGTCTGCATCTAAGCCGCGAGGAAGCTTATATGCACGAAGGACGTACGGGAGCAGCAACAATCAACATCGTATATCAACGGCAATACGGCAAAGATGCCACTCCTGAGATGATAGAGAGTATCTATGCCGAAAAAAGCGAAGAATTCAACAGACATCCCGAACCCGAACGTATGCCCGGAGCATGGGAAGTGTTACAGAAAATAAAAGCGGAAGGGTTGACTCCCGTATTGGTAACCGGTTCCGGCCAGCACTCCCTGCTGGACAGACTGGCACATAACTTTCCCGGCATGTTCCAACGCGAACGTATGGTCACCGCCTTTGATGTGAAATATGGCAAGCCCAATCCGGAGCCTTATCTTATGGGACTGGAAAAAGCAGGGGTAAAGGCCAATGAAGCTATCGTTGTGGAGAATGCACCCATCGGCGTCCAGGCGGGAGCAGCGGCAGGGATATTCACAATCGCTGTCAATACCGGTCCGCTGGACGGACAAGTGCTACTGGATGCGGGAGCCAATCTGTTATTCCCTTCCATGCAGGCTTTCTGCGATAACTGGGAAGCTGTGCGGGATGCGCTTGCATCTGAAGAGTAAAGAGAGGACAATTCTTGAAATTGAAGTTTAGAAAACAAAGAGACGTTATGTGGAGAAAGCTGCTTGGAATACTGACATTGTTTTCTTTCCTGCCGTATTTTTCGATTTGCCAGAATAAGCTTCGGGAAAATGGCTGGTATCATATCTTGTCCGGACAGACGGACAGCATTTCCAGAGAGCCTATCGTAACGACGAAGGATTTCATCGCCCTTAAACTGGATACGGATTATTTCGGAAAATATGTAATCAGCGGACAAATCAGCAACTATAAACGAAAAAAATGGGCTGAGGAAACGGGAAAGGCAACAGGCAGGCAGATAGCTTTCATATTCAATGATTCTGTCATAACCAATCCACGGGTCAACTGTAGCATAGAGAGCGGTGCCTTCCAGATAACTTCCGTTCTTGATGAAAAACTACCGGACATATATAAACAACTGAAACAAGAGAAGATTGATTCTATCGCAACGCTTTTCAAGGACTGGGAAAAAGATTCTCTCTATTTTGCCATGCCCCCGGAACACAGAGATTCCATAAGAATGGCAATTGATTACTGGGAAGCCTACATATGGATAAAGCTAACCACTAAGCCCGATGAACATTACTGGTACAGCATAACAGACTCTGCCGAGTACAAAAAGCTGGAAGAAGCCCTGAAAGAAGAACTTGAGAAGTCCAATCTTAGCAGCAGGGCTTCAGATTACATGCAGTCGGATACATATCAAATGTATAAAATGTATGTATGCAACAATCCTGAATATATCAACCTTATGTTCCAATGTTTTCTTTTCAAGAAAATCAGAGGGTTGTACAGCTATCTGATAGACGATATTATCCAGACCAAATACCCTTCCGCCCCAAGTATAAGGACATATATTGACAAGACCGACAATTCCGATGATGAGAGATTTGCCGTATATGAATGGCAACGACAGATATGGGTCTTGATGAATAAGGACAAACAGACGGATGACCCAAGAGATATATAAATAAAAAATCCTTGATAACCAACAGTTTATCAAGGATTTTCCTGTGACCCCGGTGCGATTCAAACGCACGACCTTCAGAACCGGAATCTGACGCTCTATTCACTAAGCTACGGAGCCTTAATTCGAATGCAAAAGTAGAAAAAATCTCTGCATATTCCTAATCTTCATACATTTTTTATATCTGTTTTGCATATTACCCTTTCAATATTATTTTGAGAACATTAAACGGATATACATATACATTTTGTTATTTTTTCAATCAAAATAGAAACAAGTATCAATATTATTTCTATCTTTGCCGAACAAATTAATAGAAGTTTCAGAAATTAAACCTATGAGTTACCTGATAAAACCCGAAGGATACAAACCTTTATTGGACTTAAAACAAACGGAATTAGGCATTAAACAGATTAAAGAATTCTTTCAGTTGAATCTTTCTTCCGAACTCCGCCTGCGTCGTGTCACTGCCCCTCTCTTTGTATTAAAAGGCATGGGTATCAACGACGATTTGAACGGTGTGGAACGGGCTGTGTCGTTTCCCATCAAAGATTTAGGCGATGCGCAGGCAGAAGTGGTACATTCGCTTGCCAAATGGAAGCGTCTGACACTTGCCGAATACGGTATAGAACCGGGATACGGAATTTATACCGATATGAATGCCATCCGTGCGGACGAAGAGCTGGGCAACTTACATTCTTTATATGTAGACCAATGGGATTGGGAGCGCGTTATCACCGAACAAGACCGTAACATAGACTTTCTGAAAGAGATAGTCACCCGCATTTATGCTGCAATGGTCCGTACGGAATATATGGTATATGAAATGTATCCGCAAATCAAGCCCTGCCTGCCACAGAAATTACACTTTATCCATGCGGAAGAGCTCCGGCAGATGTATCCCAATATAGAACCGAAATGCCGTGAGCATGCCATTGCCAAGAAGTTCGGCGCCGTATTTATCATCGGCATCGGTTGCAAACTAAGCGACGGCAAAAAACACGATGGACGCGCTCCGGACTATGATGACTACACAACTCCCGGCTTGAACGGTCTGCCCGGCTTAAACGGCGACTTATTATTGTGGGACGATGTGCTTCAACGCAGTGTGGAATTATCCTCAATGGGTATCCGCGTAGACAAAGAAGCCCTCCAGCGTCAGCTCAAGCAGGAAGGTGAAGAAAAACGTCTGGAACTCTATTTCCACAAACGCCTGATGGGAGATGCGCTGCCCTTGTCTATCGGTGGCGGTATCGGTCAGTCCCGGCTGTGTATGTTCTATTTGCGCAAAGCCCATATCGGAGAAATACAAGCCAGCATCTGGCCTGAAGATATGCGCTCGGAATGTAAGGCACACAACATACATTTAATCTAAATACAACCTGTAAACAATATAAAGTCCCGCAGAGTTTCAAAGGAAAAAGCAAAAAACTCTGCGGGGCTCTTTGTATACTATGGTGAAATATTTGTATCTTAGCATCGTAAACTACTAACACTTCCTATTATGAACGTTCAGATCGAAGATAGCTGGAAAGCACATTTGCAGCCTGAATTTGACAAAGATTACTTTTACACATTAACGAACTTCGTGCGTGAGGAATATGGTAAATATGCCATATATCCACCGGGAAAATTGATATTCAATGCTTTCAACTTATGTCCTTTTGACAAGGTAAAGGTAGTGATTATCGGCCAGGACCCATACCATGGTCCCGGACAAGCACACGGACTCTGTTTCTCCGTCAACGACGGCGTGCCCTTCCCGCCCTCTTTAGTCAATATTTTTAAAGAAATCAAAGCGGATATCGGAACAGATGCACCGCCTACCGGCAACTTGACCCGTTGGGCGGAACAAGGCGTATTACTGCTCAATGCCACTCTCACCGTACGTGCCCATCAAGCCGGCTCCCATCAGAACCGCGGCTGGGAAACATTTACAGATGCCGCCATCCGTATTCTTGCCGAAGAACGGGAGCATCTGGTCTTTATATTATGGGGAGCTTATGCACAACGAAAAGGTGCTTTTATCGATCGCAACAAACACTTGGTACTGACATCCGCACACCCTTCTCCTCTTTCCGCATACAACGGTTTCTTCGGAAACAAACATTTCAGCAAGACGAATGAATACCTGAAAGCGCACGGAAAGGAAGAGATAAAATGGTAAGGCGGCACTGATAAAAAGGGGGTACGAAAAAATGTGCTTGATGATTTCTTTTAGGCACGGAATTACACGGATTACACGGAAGAAGGAATGAAGCAGATAACGTTATCAAACTCCGTGTAATTCCGTGCCTAAAATCAAATAATGCCGCCAGAAACAGTTGGCAACATCACCCTAATTAGTACCACTGAATATTACTCTGTGTCTGGCTTCTCTGCTCCCATTTCAAGTCTTGCAAAATGCTTGCGTTGGCACGAATGGTAAAGTTGTAGTATTTCCACTGCCCGAAAGGAGACAGACTGGCCGACATGCTGAAACAGTGCAGGTCACGTGTAATATTAAAGGTGGTCTGTACTATCTTCTTTGCTTCAAAATCGTAACCGGAGTTAAAGCTCACCGCCCACTTATTGGAAAGTTTTATATTACCCGAAGCACTCAAGTTATGAGTATAACGGTAAGGATAGCGCATCTTTTTCCGATTGATAGGCTTGCTACGGTCTTCGGAAATATTAAAACTATAATTGAAATTCAAAGACCACGGCATCTTGAACACCTGATAACCATCGGCATCCACCGCTGCCTTTTCCACTTTCTTCTTGGGAATGCCGCTCTCATCGGAACTTGCCTCCGCATCTTCCCCTTCCTCGGAAGAATTTTCCTTATCTTTCTCCTTATCGGCATCCTTAGTGCCGCTCAGCTTCTCTTTCCACTTTTTCCATGTTTCGTTATTAAACGTATAGCTAAAGGAAGAACCGTATCCCTGGAAAATACCGAAACGTCCGTAGGACCATTCCGTACGGTCATTCTCTACCACATTTCCATTCTTATCGAACTTATAACCGTATGTCTTGAATGAAGAGCTCATACTAAATGTGTAATTCTTGCTCAACTTCAAACGCAAATTCAGACCAAGGTCACCCCAAGGACGTGTCGCAGCCGCCATATTGTAATTAATATTAGCTCCCAACTCGTCAATCAGACTGATTTTCTTAATCGTATCCTTCTTACTGCTGTAATACTTCATCTCCAGGTTGTTGGAGATACTGAAGGTTATATTTCCCTGCTTGCCTCTTCCCGGCACATCAAACGCCTGACCGGCATAGGGAGAATAAACCACCGTATCCCGTCTTCCGTCCGCATAATTCTTGATATAGGAGTCGTAATAACCGTAGCGCGAGGAACCAAAATCAGGTGCGGCACTTATACTCACCGACGGGGTTATGACATGGCGGATCTGTATCTTCTTTTTAGGAAGGAATATAGGATTATACATACCGTATATCTTCGTATTGATACCCAGGCTGGCATTGTAGTTATACACACGATGAAAACCGTAAATCGTATCGGTAGCCACTTCTCTGCCACTTCCTCCGGCATTAGGGTCCCAGTCTTTCATTACCTTGCGCGTATACCAGCGTTCGGTATAGCTGACAGAAGGCGTTACATTGAAGTACTTGAACAATGTGAAAGTGGCACTGATAGGAATCTCATGCTTCATACCGTTTTTCCAGTCCTTTATCAGATTGGATTTAAACAGCAGGTTGTCTTTGGTCTGGATACTGTTGGTCAAACGCCCCGTATACCGGATGGAAATCTTCTCATACCATTTTTCTTCACCCGCCGCTTTCTTACGTTTAAAAGGATAAAGCGTGGACAAGGAGATATTCAAGTCGGGCAGAGTGACATTGACCGAGGAATCCTTCATTGTCTGTGCGATATTGGTGGTTGCCGCAATCGTCAGTTTCCTGTCGAAGAAATAACGGGAATAACTGATACTTGAAGTTTTTGTATTCTGCGACATGGCATTCGAGTTGTACATATTGCCGATGTTGGTACGCTCATAACTACTGGTAGCAAAGTTCACGCTGGCAGAAAATGTCTGATTCGGATTGGCCTTCGCATCCTGTCTGTGAGACCATACAATCTTGAAGTCCTTAGCCACAGAATAATCCGGTAATCCTTTATCACCGGTTTTGGTTACCTGGTAGCTTGCCTGAAACAAGCCCGAATATTTGTACCGTTTGATATAATTGGACTCGGCATTCAAAGCCCAGGAACCTTTCGTAAAAATATCGGCACGCAACTTCAAATCCATCTTGTCACTGATGGCAAAGTAATATCCACCGTCCGTCAAGCCGAAACCGCGGCTGGAGTCATCCATATAGGTAGGCATGAGGAAACCCGACGAATAGCTGCTCGAAAACGGGAAGAAGAAGAACGGCACGGCAAGCGGCAAAGGCACATCCTCCACCACCAGATAGGCAGGTCCGGTCACTACATTCTTTTTGGGGCGCACTTTTGCGTAAGTCATCTGCATATAGAAGTGAGGATGCTCATGGTGGTCGCAGGTCGTGTATCGGCCACTCTTCATATACAGTTCGTCATTAGCGCCTTTTTTTGCATTGTTTCCGGTTACATATCCTTCGCCCTGCTGGCTGACTACATTACTTATAATACCCTTCTTACTCTTGAAGTTATAGCGAATCGTATTAGTCTCGTATGGGGTTTCGCCATCCTTGAAAACCGGTGTTCCCTTCTTCACGCCCAACGAATCCTCCACTCCATGGGCATAAACCGTGCTACTATCCATATTCATGGTAATAACATCCGCCGCCAATTCTATCTGCTGATAGTTTACTTTTCCCTGACCATAGAGATGCGCATATCCGCCTTGAGTAAATACAATGGAATCGTTTGCCTCATAAGTCACCGGAGCGTCCAAAGGCTGTTTCTTCTTGCCGGAAGCAGCCAGCGTATCCATCCGTAAAGAATCGGGTTGCAAGGTATCGCGCATACCTCTCCTATGAGAAGATGCAATCCCCTGCCCCAGCGAATCACTCCGCAAAGAGTCCACTTGCTGTCTTCCTGGTGGTACAACACCGCGCCGACGACGTTGCGAAGCAGCCTCACCGGAAAGAAGAAGTAAGACGAATAGTAGTATGAATGATATGAATGTATTTGCTTTCAATGGCGTCATTAACTAATAGTTTACGCTTGAACGGGCAAAAGTACGTAATTTATACGGATAATCTCCCTTTTTAAAGAAATTTAGATTGCTACAAAAACAGTTTACACCAATAATCAAAGCGTTGCACGCCGGCTTTGCCATAACGCAGCAGGCTGTCACGCGCTTTCTCTACACTTTTTTCCCTGTCCAGATGTGTCTTGGAATAAAACTTATCTGCAAAACATACAACCTGCTCTTCCATACTTACCGGAAGCATGTCCCGGTGAGGAACAGGCAGATTTTGCGCAATAATATCCTCCAGTGCAAGACCGGCCCCTGTATGCCTTTCACAAACCAAGGCATGACGCGGATATCCTTCCGAACGCACCAAGTCCGCTCCCAAATAGCCATGACAGATATAGGGTTTGTCGCCAAAGCAATAAATGCCGTCGGCATCTGTCAGGAATATACCTATATCGTGCAACATAGCCGCTTCATACAGAAAATCTCTGTCCAAAGACAACTCCGGATGGCGGTCGGCAATCCACAAAGCCTTATCGGCCACAGAACGGCTGTGCGTCAGTAGGATATGCCGCAATTCATTGGCTTCCGGATAATATTTATCAATCAACCCTTGGGGACTCATTTTTTATTTTTTGCTGAATTTATAAACAATGACTTTCCGGCGCAAGTCGCAACTGCGCAGAGGAGTGCGGTATACTTCCTCCACCCGGTAGGTGTCTTCCGTATCCTGCAGGAACTGTTCTTGCAGTTCGTCCGTCACCAACACATAACCTTGGGCAGGGTTCAGTTTATCAAAGATACGCACCCGGTCGCCCAGATAATAATTTATGCCATAGAACTTAACCCAGTCGGCATACGAATAGACCATACCTTCAGGCTCTAACTCATTCAGGCGTACAGCCAGATGCCTGTCCGACTTCACCGCCAATATAGTAGGCTGATAAACGCCGTCCAACGACACAAATATACACAAAATGCAGCCAGCCGTACCATACAACAGCGAACGCGTGTCCGCACGCTTTACCAGCATATACAGCAAGCAGCCGGCAGCTACAAGCGGCAGGAACACAATCAGCCATTTCGGCAGTGAGAGCTGCACCGTATGCAGTGCATTCACAAAAGCTATATTCTCGGCGGCATGCTTGCCTGTTCCCCAAATACTTTCGGGAATCATGTCCAAACGCACGGCAAAGAAAGTAACGGTAAGCAACAGTGCCAATGCAACGAAAATCCAGGCAGAAATCCGGAATACTTTCGCGCCTCGTTTCACCAATGCCAGCAGGTATTCGGCAAGCAGCATTCCCATAAACGGATAGATAGGCAGCAGATAGACGCTACGCTTACTTTTGGGAATACAATAGAAGATGAAAATCGTTAAAATCACCACCCACGCAAAAAGCTGCAACGGTGACTGAGAACGGAATTTGCACCACGCTTTCTTTAAACGTTCGCCAACGGAAGCACCTTCCGGCAGAAGACGTATCTTTTTCCATTTCAATCCGAACAAGGAAATAAGCAGCACTAAAGTCCAGGGAACCCATCCCCAAATAATAGTCAGGAAGTTATACCACAACGGATTCTCGTGCGATGCATAGGACATTTTCCGGAAGAAACGTCCGGTATTTTCTTCCAGCATCAAATTGACAAACGCCTCTCCGCCTTGCTGATAAGCTGCCCAAAACCAAATGCCCAAAGGAATGAGGGACAGCAACCCGATGCCCAGCAGTGAAAAGAAAGTTTTTCCGAACGAACGCCCGCGCAACAGCTGATACACCCCGATACCCAAACAGGGAAAGATAGAGCCGACCGGCCCTTTTGTCAATGTAGCGCATGCCATCAACAGTACGGCCAGCCAAGGAATTCCTTTGCAATTCTTCTCATCCCATCGGAAAAGCAGACACAATGAAATCACGATGAAAGAAACTTGCAGCATATCAAGCCGGCAAGCTACCGCCGCACGGTGCACTTCAAAAGAGGACAAAAGAAGGATAGAGGTCAGGAATGCAGTCTTTACATCCTTGCGTTTGGCTACGAAGCTGAAGAATACCAACTGCATAGCCAGAAAAGCAAGCGCCGACGGCATACGTGCCGAGAACTCCGTAACTCCTCCCAAGACGGATGAAATGACGGCTATTGTCCAATAAAGGAAAGGCGGTTTATAAGCTATTTCCACTCCGTAATTCGTCGGGAGTATCCAGTTACCGCTTTCCAGCATGGTATATGCAACTATCGCCTCACGCGGTTCCCCTTTCGAATAGAATATGGTTTCCCCTAAAAAGGGAACCAGTACAAGTACACTTAACAGTGCAATAAACCAGAACGCTATCTTTCTGTCCGACATATATTTTCGTTTTTATATTTTTCCGGCTGCAAAAGTACGAAATATTCTACAACAATACCTAACTTTGCCGACTCAATGATAGCGTAAACCTAAAATGAAGCATTTAAAAAGATTTCCCGAGTTCATACGTTTTGTCATGGTGGGTATCCTTGCAACCGCTTTGCACTACGGGATATACTTCTTACTGCAACGGTTCATCAATGTAAATATAGCCTATACCCTCGGCTATGCCCTGAGCTTTATCGCCAATTTCTACCTTACCGCATATTTCACGTTCGGCAAAAAGCCGTCATGGAGCAAGGCGTTCGGTTTTGGAGGAGCACATTTATTCAATTACCTGCTGCACATCGGTTTGCTGAATACATTCCTCTGGTTGGGACTCTCCAAAACTCTTGCCCCTATTCCGGTATTCGCCATAGCCATTCCGGTCAATTTCCTGTTGGTACGCTTCGTTTTCAAACGAAAAGACTGATATTTCTCAAATCAATAATTTTTAATTATAATATTTATCCCGGACTTCTCCGGAAAATAATATATTTGCAAAGTATTTACCATACACATTTGCGAAATGAAGAAAGTAACCCTACTGATTCCGGTCTACAACGAAGAAGCGATGCTCCCTACCCTATATCAGCGCTTGATAGAACTTATCAACCGCAACGGCACTTATGCATGGGAAATCCTATTTATCAATGACGGCAGCAGCGACCGGACACTCGACGTTATCCGCCAACTCCGACAAACGGACAGCAGGGTAAATTTCGTGAACCTCTCGCGCAACTTCGGCAAGGAAATCGCCATGCTTGCAGGCTTCGACTACACCACCGGAGACTGCTGCGTGGTAATGGATGCCGACCTGCAAGACCCTCCCGAACTTGTAGACCGGATGCTGCAATACTGGGAAGAAGGTTATGACGACATCTACGCCAAACGCCGCAACCGTGGCGAAGAGAGCTGGATGCGCCGCCGGCTGTCACTTGCTTTCTACAGCATCTTACAAAAGATGAGCCGGATAGATATCCTGCCGAACGTAGGAGACTTCCGCCTGCTCGACCGCCGCTGCGTACTGACGTTAAGACACTTGCGCGAACAGGAGCGCTATACCAAAGGACTATTCTGCTGGATAGGCTACCGGAAGAAAAGCATAGAATTCGACCGGGGCGACCGCCTTGCCGGACACTCCTCATGGAGTTTCTTCAAACTGCTGAACCTGGCAATCGAAGGAATCACCTCCTCTTCCACCGCTCCCCTGCGCATTGCCACCGTTTGCGGTATCCTCTGTTCCATTTCCAGTTTTATCTACGCCATCTATTTCCTGATAAAGACCATCATATACGGCGACCAGGCCGCCGGTTTCCCCACCCTGATAGTCGTTATTCTATTCTTGGGCGGCATCCAACTGTTCTCATTGGGCGTTATCGGAGAGTATATCGGACGTATTTTCAAAGAGACCAAAAGACGCCCTGCTTATATCGCATCGGATTACAATGAGAAGAAGTTGGGATATGACGAATAAATTACTACCGCCCGCTAATTTCCGTATGGCTAAAGAGGCGGTTGCTCACTTTTCCGCTTCCGCCACAACTGATAGCTATTGAAAATATTTTGCCACATATTATATCTTAACTAACCTATCAAACTGATTATCATAGAAGAATTCCACCTATTACCAACTGTAGGTAACCAAAGGCTATTACCTGCCCCAAAAAGAAGCAAGGCTTTTGCCTTACAATAGCTTTTTCAGTTCCTCAATGTCCGGCAAAGCGTTACGAAGCCGTTCCGGCATATCTTTAGAAGCACGGTATGTAGCAACTCCCATCGGTTTGTTATAATCACGAACGGCAAACTCTACAAAGGTCTGATTCATTTCTCTGCAAAGGATTATTCCGATAGAGGGATTCTCGTGCGGCTTTCTGATATATGTATCTAAGGCGGATAGATAAGTATTCAACTGCCCCAAATAAGATGTACGGAATTTCCCGGATTTCAGTTCGACTGCAACTAAGGAATTAAGTTCCCGATTGAAAAAGAGCAAATCAATGAACATTTCTTCTCCTGCAACCTCCATGCGATATTGATTGCCTATAAAACTGAAATCTTGCCCAAAGGTCATGATGAACTTCTTCACATTGGCAACAATCGCCTTTTCTACTATCTTTTCATCTAAATCTTCTTCCTGTTCATTCAGTTCCTCCACATTAATGAAATCAAGCAAGTATTCATCTTTGAATGAACAAACAGCTTTTAGAGCTTGCTTAGTATCGGGCAATGTTTGTGCGAAATTATTAGGTAAAGTTCCCCGATGGTTGTATAGATCTACTTTTAAATAATCCCTTAAAGTGTATTTACTCCAATAGTGAATGGCGCACTCATGTATATAAAACAGCCTTGCTTCCAAAGTCTTAGCTTTGGATATTATTTCGGTATGATGACTAAAGCCGATTGAAAGAAAATCAGACCAGTTAAATTCGTCAGCCAGTGGCTGGCGAATTACGCTCAACAGCAATTTTTCATCTAATACCAAATCGCCAGCCAATGGCTGGCGATTTAGAACAGGTTCCCATTCTTCATAGAAAACTCGCATATTCTTTATATTCGAAGTTGAAAATCCCCTTAGCCCCGGCAATTCTTTTTGCAACAGAGAAGATATTTGCTCTATTGCTCCTTTACCCCAAAAGCCTATACGGGAATTTTTCGACACGTAACGTCCGATGCCGTAATAAAGAGATAGCTGTTCTTTGTTCACCGATGTGGCTGCACGGTACTGGCTGCGCAGAATAGCTTCTTTTATGGTCTTTACTGCTTCTCTATAATTCTGATTTATATCCATTTGCGTTTTGTTATATGTGACAAAAGTACAAAAATAAGGAGGTGTGTCAAAATGGCACACCCTTTTTTCGGACACAACTTTTGTGATTAGGAAAAATAGTT
>ERZ1673745.32-NODE-32-length-177786-cov-11.347925_pt1 | contig 177786 bp, 178 predicted proteins | sample MGYA00580206_ERZ1673745 | MGnify/ENA primary metagenome ERZ1673745 (study PRJEB41218, sample SAMN15661753) | gut metagenome | host: Homo sapiens | place: Canada: London | collected 2015-08-20/2019-03-30 | study: EMG produced TPA metagenomics assembly of... | reverse complement strand
CGCGACCGCCTCCCCACGCTGCCCATGTGCCACCATAAAGTGTGCCGGGGTTTGTAGAAACCGTTGTTTCAAATAAGCTGCCTATTGGGTGCGACAATAAAAAAACATCAGTCTCTTTTGCACACTCATCTATTTGTAGTTGCAGATTTCCCGCAACGTCACCGGATAGGACATCCTTCAAATTTTCAAACCATGCTAAAAACTCTTGCTGTTCAATGCTTCTAAAGTCATTCAAATCACTCTGAATTTGGTTATATAGCTCGCTAGTGTCTATGTTTTCTACAAGTCCGACAACGATACCGCAAACATCTGTATCCAGTCGTGTGTCAGTAATATTTCCAGCAGTTATCTTCGTAGCGTTAGCAGGAACAAGAATTTTTGCTAAGCATAACTCGTATACTGATGAATCACGCTGTAGTGATGGCGTAATTGGGTCCCCACTTGGAGAACCTTTTTTTACAAAAACATCTATATTTCTGGCAGCTTGGCGATTATCCCACCTTAAAACGATAATATCAATTCTTGGCTGCGATGTACCAGCATCTAACGTGAAGTTTCTTCTGCTATCTTCCATGCCACAAGAACCGTTAATCCAACATGTGCCCTTATTTACCGATATCGTCATACCTTCACTAGGATTTACGATAAAACCTATTTCGGGAGCCATAGAGCTGGTTCTCGTTGATACTATTCCATTTGCTAGTAAGGATGCAAATGTTGCTCTTAGCTGCGCTGCACTATTAGGTCTGTCATATACAGGGGTTCCATACTCGTCATATGTCACCTGACTATCAAAAAATATACTTTCCAAAAAATCACCTTCCTTTTTATTTTCTTCTTGGCACCTTATCCCCGAAAATAACGTTTATTTCCCTTCTGTTTTCTTTAACAGTTTCATTTATGCCTATAATTCGAGATTGATATTCCCCCATATTTTTTAGAATGATGTCACACTTGTCGCCCAAGTCAAAGTTTTCTTTATATATCATATCGCCGATAAGGTCAAAGCTGATATTTAATATTTTTTTATGCTTGTTGAGGTATTCTGTACCTCTTTCCGCCAGTGTCTCTTCATATTGTTGCTGTGACATGCCTTCTTCCTTCTGCAAGTCTCTAGCGTCAACGTAAAGTCTTTTTAACTTTTCGCCGCCGGAGTTATCCACGATTACCTTTTGTCTTTGGTCTCCTTCTCCGCTTCCTGCTACGACTGCGTAGTTTTTATAGTTGCTGTCGTCTGTAGTAACTACAAGATTTTTAAAATGCCCCCAGCTTTGACTAAAGATAGCAGGTTCATGTCCTAATATTGGTGCAATCTCCGATGTTCTATCAAATCCTGCCCACACCTTAAAATTTGTTTCATTGTTTATGTAGTCATAGCTTAATGAAATACTGCATTCATACTTTTGTAGTATCGAATACATTTGGGTGGCGACTTCTTCCCCGGTGGTTTGAAAAGAAATTGATGTTGTAGGAGCTTGAGAAATATCAACATTAAGATTTGGAATATTTGTACAGTAAGTCGATAACATCGCACCTATACAGTCCTTTACACTGCCACTAAAAGAGAATGTCGGATGTAAAATATAGTCATTTAACACACTTTCTATGAAAAAGCCGCTTATTTGTACAAATTCCCCACGTTCTTCGCCGGTATACACAACCTTTTGAACAACGCCTATTTCTCTTTCAGAGGCTCTATACACATATTGAAATTCTTTATCGAAATCCCTTGCTAAAATTTGTACAGAATACTGTCCGCACTCGTAGTAGCGCCTATTCCATTGGAGATTGATATAGTCAACAAATTTTATCGTGTTAAAGTTTGAATCTAAAAAAACTAAATCCATTTTTACACCCCTGCGTAAAGCTGATTGTAATACAAGTAAATATGTGTACTTGTTTCATTTGAATCTGCACTGTAGGAAATATTGCATCCTCCCCGTTCTATTGCAAAAAAGGTGCTTCTGCGGTTAAGACAGTTCGGAACTTTTTTTCCGTCTATTTCAACAGTTCTTCTTTCAAAGTCAATTTTTACGGTCTCATAAGCTTTCAGTTCGATTGAAAATAAAACAAATTCTTCATCATTTTTATAAATCTTTAGCCCGTTAACATTCTCTTCCGGTTCAATTACAATAGTACAATATGTTTCTACTGCACCATCGTTCGGTACGAAAACATGTTGCGCAAAGTTTCTCGCACTGGCAACAAAACCTTTTTCTGCTGAAATCATTAGAGGAAAGCCCATCATTGGAACAATTGTTGATAAGTCCTCCCCAAAATCATCATAGGATTTGAAATAAGGACTGGGGCAAAACACAGATAGCGTAAACATCTGCGGTGCAAAAATATTGTTTGTCGGCAAGTCTCGTGCGTCTATGATACACTCACACCATACTGTATTTTCTTTATATGTAACGTACATTTTAAAGGAGTTTTTCGGATTGAAGAAATCGTTGATTTTTTCGCGCGATGGATCAAACTGTCCGGCATAGTCGTTACAGGCAGTAATCGTTACCGTTCGAGAGCTAACTCTTGTCCCTGTTATGATATCGCCGTCACCAACCGCACGTTTCTCTGTAAAAATTTCTTGTGTGATTGTGCCTAACCCCTCAATACTGATGATTTTAAAATAATCCGTAATGTTAAGTGTTAAGCCGTCATCTCTTATGAATTTTATCATCCTTTATCACCTGCCAATCCAAAAGTAAAAATCCTGTTGATAGCCCGTGCTGTTGCGTCTGGGCTTTCTACAGGCTGGTTAAAGTTAATCACGGTTTGCCTGTCTCCTCCACTGCTTGTACTTTGCGATATACCTGTATTTATCATATAGTTACTTCTTGCTGCCGCACCTGCTACAGCCATTTGATTCGAGTATACCGCTGCTCTGGCTTGGTCCATGAGGGCGGTGGCATCTAGCCCTTTTATTCTTTCAAGAAGTCCGACCAGTTTTATTTCTTGTTCTGGTAGCTTATCAAATGCATCCTGCATTCCAGCGGTTGTAAAGTCATCCAGTGAGTTTTCATACTCAGATGTCATGTCTTTAGCCATAGCAGATATTGCATCTGTAGCGATTTTTGCATTACCTTTAACGCCTAATGCCGCACCTTCTGGAATGGATTTCGCGATATCTCTAAACACCTTGGACGGGCTATTTACTTTGAGAGCCCATTGAAAGATTTCTTTAGCATTGCTCGCCATCTGTCCAATCGCGCTAGTGAATTTGTATGCGTATTTTGTAACGCCGCTTTCTGCACCTTCAACAATACTTTTTGCCGTTGTATTGAAATCATCAATATATTCCTTTAAGGCTTCATTGCCGTTCAATCCCAGTTCTCTTGCTTTATCAGAAAATCCAATTTTTCCGTTTTCCATTTCAAGAATACCAGCATTAACCAATGCTTGAACTGCACTAGCCATTTGAGGATTGGTGCTACTGATTGCATCTAAAACAGACTGCATTGTGCTTCGTTCTGCGGCACCGACACTTGGAGCATTGTTTTGGAAAACTTGCGTTTGTATGTCAGCCAACAATCTTGTCTGTTCTTCTACCGGCAGCTGGGAATTCGTTATTGCTGTTACAATAGCGGACATGTTTTCCTGCATGGCTAGGTCAACACCGACGCCGCCATTGGTGACACCTTCCGCAGCTTTATCCATTAATGCGGCGTACGATAGGCTGAATTGCTCACCTTTGCTGTCAATTAATGCTATTTGTATTCCTAATGAAGAATCCATTTGTGCATTTTGCCGTTCGAGTTCTTCTGCTTGCTTGATATATAAATCTTTGAGATATTGGTCAGTTGTTCTTTCAGCCATATCTCGATAATCCTTTGCAAGCCTCTCCCTCTCGGCATAAGTAGATGCTTCACTTTGAATAATTGCTTTTCCTGTTTCATCAACTTTCACTGAAACTCTGGTCATGAAATCGCTCATAGCCTTCACGTCGCCCGATGCTGATATAGCAAATGCTTCTGTCCCCATCGCCATATCTTCTCGCAGGCTGTCTATGAAAGCTAACTGATTCTCCATCTCAGCTTTTTTATTTTCTAGGTCTCGTTCTAAGCTTCCTAACTTGGAGAAATCCCCTGTGCGTTCTGCTTGTTCTTTCGCTCTGTCATACGCAGTCTGTGCTTCATCATGCGCCTTTGTCACAGTTTCAAGATGCGCTCTGGCTTCATCAAGCTGTGATTTTGCGTTGTCTGATATCTCTTGCAAGCTATTGGATAACGCTGCCATTTGCTTTTTGGTGATAACCGCGTCAATCGATTCTCCAAGTTCTCCATATTTTTGAATCTGTCCGTCAATAATTTCTATTTCAAGTCCTGTTGCTTCCGCAAGTTCACCTGCAATAGCGGTCGCCCTATCAAGATATCCATCTTTAATTTTGCCATTGCTGTCTACAAGCTTATCTAGCTCTGTTTTTAAAACATTAATTTGGTCAATTTCTTTAAAATCTGCTTCAAGTGCTTTTTGCTGTTCAGCCCTTACTTCTTCGTGTGCTTCTTTGAGCTTATTAAGAGAGCTAACTGCGTTTTGATATTCACTATTAGTTCCACTCAAAGCAATCGCTAAGCCAGCCAAAGCACCAACAAATATACCAATTGCCGCCACTACTGCACCAATAGAATTTTGCCCCATTGCAATATTCCAAAGTTGTTGCGCTGCTTGCGCAACTGTGATTTTTTTCGCCAGAACTTCCGTTGCTGCAATCTTGGCCCAAATCAAACCGTTCTGTATCGCTGTGATAGTATTCGATACAATTTCTGTCTCAGTAAACTTCTGGATAAGCCCCGTTACAGTCTTTACTACTTTTAACGCGGTAAAACCTCCGGCTACACCAAGCAGTATAGGTGCCATAGGTTTGAGTGCAGAAATGCATATCTCAATCACTTTTGTAAGCGGCGGTATCACAGTTTTAGCAATTTTAGATACAGTGCTTATAAATGTAGAAAATATAGGTTTTAAACTGTTCAACGCACCTGAGACAGCACCGGCAATCGTTTTGAAGCTGTCAATGATTGTTTTTCCCAGTTCGCCAACGCTTTTGCCTACATCACTACCGAGTAGATTTGAAGCAAGAGATGAAATGATTTCAACTCCTACCTCTGCAACTTTTGGTATGATTTGAGCAATGCCGTTTACTAAGGATTCACCTATTTTTACTGCGGCTTCCGCTATTCGATTAGTGTTGCTTCCGATTCCGTCAAGAAAAGACGTTATCATAGACGTTGCCGCATCTATCATTTTCGGAGCACTGTTTGCCGCTTGTGTTGCTACTTCTGCAAATACTGTGCCAAGCTCGCTTACTAGTCCAGACAGTCCACCGTCTTTGAATGCTTTTGTTAACTGCTCTACCATAGAGGTTGCAGAATCAACAATTGTGCGTATTGGCGTGTTTACACTGTCATAAAACTCAATTCCTAGTGTTTCAAGGGCACCGCCTAGTTGCTCAACACTGCCTTTAAGATTGTCCTGCATGATTTTTGCGGCTTCTTCTGCCGCACCATTGCAGGTGTTGATTTGCTCGGTTAGTGCTGCAAAATCCTCATCACTTGCATTGACAATAGCAAGCAGTCCAGACATAGCTTCTTTACCCGCAATACCTGCGGCATACTCTGCCTTCTGTGCTTCAGTTAACCCTTCAAAACCTTCACGAAGGTCAATCATAACCTCGTTAAACGGCTTAACATTTCCTTGCGCATCCGTTAAAGAAATTCCGAGTTCTTCCATGTAGCCAGTCATTTGCTGTGTTGGCTTTGCAAGATTTGTCAACGTTGCTCTTAATGCTGTACCTGCTGTTTCTGCTTTAATGCCAGAGTTCGCCATTAAACCTATAGCGACAGACATATCCTCTATAGAGTAGCCCAGTGCGCCAGCCACAGGTGCAACATATTTAAATGTATAGCCGAGGTTTGCGACATCTGTGTTGGTAGCATTTGCAGTCATAGCCAGCACGTCAGAAAAATGCGCCGCGTCTTTCGCTTCCAAACCGAATGCTGTTAGTGAATCCGTCACAATGTTGGCAGTTAGAGCTAAATCTTCACCAGAGGCAGCAGCTAAAGACATAACACCTGATATGCCGTTTAGCATGTCCTCTGTATTCCAACCTGCTTGCGCCATGTACTTAAACGCTGCTGCGGACTCTGTTGCGCTGAATTTTGTTTCTGCGCCCATTTCTTTGGCTTTTTCTTTCAAAAGCTCCATATCAGAAGCACTTGCTCTTGATATAGCTTGTACTTCGGACATACCTTCTTCAAAGTCTGCCCCAATTTTGATAGCTGCACCGCCCAATCCCGCAAGGGCTGTTCCTGCACTGGCTATTGCTGTAAGTGTTCCTTTGATACCTGATTGGGCTATACCTGATAACTTTGATAAACCTGCCTTGATACCACTTGCGTCAAGGTCCGTTTCGATTACAACTTTTCCATCTGCCATATAATCACCTGCCTATTTTGTCAATAAAAGCAGGCTCCGGCTCACTACTCTATGGTGTGGCTCTAGGCTCTGTCGTTTTTATATCAGTTGTCTTTGTAATCGTTATAATTTTTTTGCATCTTGTGCATTTAATTTCTACTTTTCCATACTCAAGTTTGCATAATGTTTGCCCACAATTTGGGCATTTTATTTTTTCAATTTGCTCCACCTTCCTTTAAAAAGGTATAAAAAAAGCACTGTACATTTCTGTACAATGCTTCTTAGTTAAAAATTATAAAACTTTTTCCGTAGTTGTTTTGGGTTTGATATCCTCTAAGTCAAATACACTGGTCATAATGTCAACGCCTACGCTTTTTATTGCACTTAAAAAACCTTTGCTGGTTTCCACTTCGACATTATACCTATTGTAACAAACCATCAGTTCTTCAAGTGCTTGCATTTTAGCGTGAATGTGCTGTAACTTTTTCTGTATATTTTCATTTTGTGGTACCATTGCATATAGCTTTTTCGGTCTTTCTTTATGTGTCGGTGTATTAAAGCACGGTACTGACGCTATCCGTATGCCGTTTTCTTTCATTAGCTTGTCAAAACCGGATTTTGTTATCAGTAGCATTCGTGGAATCATTGCGGACATTTTAGGGTGTCGCTTTTTCATTTCGGCCAATGCCCTGCCCTCTGCAACAAAATAGTCAATGCCACAGATTAAATCACTCTTGCGTAGGTACCCATTTATAGTCGTCTGCGACAGTCCTGTAAAATGCACTATGGTACTTATCCATAAGCCTTTCAATATGTCCTTTGCTTCTATCAATAAAGAACTCTGCAAGTATTTCTTGCTGCTGTCTCGGTAGCAAATATAACGTTCTTTCTATCGTTTGAACAAACTTTTCTGCCAACTCTTTGTTTTGTCGTAGCTTATCCCTTTTCACGATATTATTCAACAAATGGTCTTCGCTTCTGCTTGCTCCACCGTCAACCGCCTCACTATCTGTCGCACAACCTTTTAAAGCAGCAAAATCATTTTCAAGCCATATCAGCTGATTGTCCACATTCTCTAAAAATCTTTTGCGCTGTCCATATAAACGCAAATCTGCTACAGATTCACTTATCCAGTTCATTCAATCCCTCCATATCAACTTTCAACTCTTCTTTCAGTATTTTATCCACGTGATACCAATAAAGCTCGTCATTCATATGCTCCCTAAACATAACAGTTACTGTATCAAGAAACCTTATTAAACGTTGCTGCCCAAATCCGAAATTTCGATTCAGATTGATAAGCGACACTTTAAGTATCTGCTCTATCAGCTTTTTGCTTTGCTCTTCTCTTTCTTTTGTGACAAGCTCTTGTATAGAGGCTTGCATCTGCTTTGATAGCTTTTGTCTGGCTGGTACTCTAGCTTTCATCTTTTCGCTTCCTCTCTAATATTCCGCTTACATACAAAATTACACAAAAAATTAGTACACTACCTGAAAGTATCATACCTATCAAAAAAGCCCACCAGTAATGTAAAACTATGATGAAAGACATATGTAAAGCAAGGGTTATTGTTGATACTAAGCAGATAAGAGAAACTATGATACAGAGAATGATGATGTTTTTATTTTTCATCTATAATTCTCCCGCACTTAACACATCGCTTGAACACTTCGACGATTTTCCCTCCTGCGCAAGTCTCCACTACTTCTATATTATCACTTCCACATTTATCACATACTTCACTACTTTCCCTCCTATTCCACACCTTCGCCGCTTCTTCTTTTGCGCAGTAATCAACACTTACTTTAAAAGGTTTTGTTTCAAGCCCGCACTTGGTGCAGTGCACATAAACGGACATTGGTCTCCCGCTTACACCATCTATACTCCTAAATTTCGAATCCGCACCACAGCAAGGACACTCTTTTAACTTAATTTCTTTCATTTTTCTTCAACCTCACTTTCAAGCCATAATTTAATATTCGATGGGTCGCAATAGCGTCCGCTTTTGTAAATAGGGCAGTTATGATTACACGCCTCTTCGGCGCAATCAATGCAGTTACAAGTCATTTCATCGAAAAGAACCGTCATTTCTTCAATGTTCATGTTTTTAATTCTCTCGTAATTTGTCACTATTCTTCCTCCAAATCCATTCTTGCGCCGCAATTGGGACAGAAATGCATATAATACAAGTAGTCTTCAAAAGACCACTCTCCTGTAAGTGAAAATTCAACTGCACATTGAGAACATTTGGCGCAATCCTCATATTCATGTTCAACTAACTCCCACATTCCATGCATTTGATTTTCCAGTATAAATAAATGCTCTGGAAGCAACGCCGTACCTTCAACAAAATCCTCATCTCTTGCATTGAGTACATATTCTTTATTGACTACAAAAGTATCCTTATTAAAAATAAAGCCTTTTTGATATCTGTACATTTCTATTCCTCCTGCATCAACGCTCCGCAATTGGGGCAGTATCTTGATTTTGTCGTAATGCCTTTGTTCCCTACGGTATACTTGCCGCAAGCAGAACACACAAATACCGAGGTGCTATCTCCCCAAATATTTTTGCGATGTGTTTCAAGCCATTTTCCACACTTCACTAAATATCTTTTTGTCTCCACTTCTATTCCTCCGGCAAACTATCTTTTACACTTATCCACTCCATATCACTCACCGCCCACCTCAGCGTGTATAAAAATACTATCTTCTCTGACTTGCATTAAAAATTCTACTTCCACATCCGACACTTTTCGAACAAATCTACCCAAAATGTCGATAATGTAAATATTTTTGACATTTCCGCTTTTTATACGCTCTAAAACCTCATCAAATGAAATAATTTTCGCTTTCATTTTTTATTCACCGTCCTCTGGTAATGCTTCAATTTGATAGTAATATACGATTTGCTCATCAATACATCTACGGTCACAGCAGTACCCTTCACATAAAACTTTATATTTATCAAAATCTATAATTTGTACAATTTGTCCTATAGGAAAATGATTCATATCATTATTAATAACTCTTACAAACTGTCCAATTTTGAACTTTGGTTCTTTTTCAGTCACACGCTCCAGTGTGAGCTTTGCACCGATAGCAAAATCGAATGTATCTTCGGGGGAACACTTGGATTTAGCGGTTTTAAGCAGCTTCGTTCCTTCGTACATTTTTGCAGTTGTTGTCTTGCCGTCTGTGGTGATAACAACTTTAGGAAGGCTGGTAGCCATTCCCGAAAACATTTCGTCTGTCCAAGACCACAGTTCGTTATCTTCCTTAACGCTATACTTTCCGTACTGATTAATTTCTGTTATAGTTAATATCTCACCTTTAAACTTTAACATTTCAGGAGTTATCCATGCTAGTTCTTTGCTATCCTCCATTTTATACTCTCTATATACTTCGATATCATCTCTTACTCTTACTTTATCGCCAACTTTATATTTCATAACTTCCTCCTATCTTCATTCTTTATTTTGCAGTTTGAATTTATATATAGTGAACTCTTCATCTTCTTTGTCCCTGTTTATTTTTTCAATTTCGTTTCTCAGGTCACCGAATAAAAAATTATCTATCTCATATACTATCCCGCATTAAACGAAGCCAAAACAACACCTTTTTCTATAGATTCATCAGCTACTCCAATTTTTTGACACTCCACATGACTAGGATTTTTCACCCAATCATCATTCCATTCCCACCCAGTATCAAAAAAATCTCCACCCGGGTGTATTTTGACTGCTTCTTCTTCACTATCCGCACAGACTATCGCTGAAATATACTCATCGTAACTCGCGTTATCGTCACGCTCAATTAAGTATAAGTTCATATACATACCTCTTTCATAAAATCTTTGTACATCATGCTTGATTGAATCCCTGTATTATTCTGATACTTCCCACTGTTATACAAATCATAGTCGCCTTTTATGGTATGATAATAAATTTGGCATACTTCAATATCAGGATAAATAATGAGTGGATGAATGCAATAAATCTCCAATGTCCAATAACCTGCAAAGCCAATGTCTCCGAAACCGGCGGTTATATGAATACACAGTCCCAAACGACCTGTAGAAGAACGCCCTTCCAGCATAGGTACATATTTACTGGTAGTTGTGAATTCTTTTGTTCTTCCCAAATATAGCTTATTTGGTTCTAGTAGTAACCCTTCTGTCGGAATCACAAGTTTTTTTGTCTGATTGGGCTTTTTCATATCCAGCACGTCATCTTTATATACCAATAGCTCATTATGCAGCGTTAAGTTATAGCTGTTTGGATTTACTTGACTAGGGCTAAACGGATTTATCACAATATTTCCGTTATGTACTTCTCTTTCAATTTCTTTTCCTGATAAAATCATACCTGTATAAAACCTCCTCAAATAAACTCAATCACAAGTCCTTTTCCAAACGCTTTCGCCACTCGCTCCAAAGTCCTAAGGCTGGGATACCCAACTCCATTAATTAACCTGTTAATTTGTGTGATACTCACACCCGAATTTTCCGCTAAGTCGTTTTGATTCCAACCTTTTTCTTCCATCAGCTTTTTTGCTCGCTCACCTATAGTCATCTTCCATCACCCCAACTTTCGGAACTATATCAACACTTTTCCGTGCCGTCATACCCTTTTGCTTCTTTTTATACGGCGTGCCTTCATGCTTATAGCACTCTTGCGGTGTGATGCCTCTTTTCTCACCAGTATCTATCATGTAGTGACATGCATATACAGTGCCCCCTGCTCCTGTCATAGCTCTACGATAAAAGCAGCCATAGCAGCGGTTATACTTTCGTTCGTGCTCTTCTACCTTCCCATGTCTGCATAATCCTAAGATTTTATTTTTCAATCTTTCACTAGGACGTATCTTTCCGTTAATAATCGAATTTGCATATCCTACACATACCCCAATATTTGCAGCAAATTCTTCTTGCGTCATACCTCGGCTTTTTATGAAGCAAGCAGCTTCTTCTCCTAATGTCATTTATCATCACCCCACAACAGAGGTTGTCCACATTTAGGACAACTCTTAATTCTTTTTGTTCGTTTCTCTGTCACATAACCTAAGGAGTAGCAGCAGTAAGGGCAAACATAAATCAGTTCATTAAAATAAAAAGATAACTGTATAACAGGCTCCGCTGCCTCGTTATTCCTTCTTATTTTCATTCAGAGATAACCTCCCATCTATAAGACGAATCATTTTTTTACATAGTTCACATCCATGTAATTCAATATCTTTATTAACCTTACCCATAGCAACCCGTAAATCGTCAAATTGTCTTCCTCTGGATAACAACAACTTTTCTTTTTCAGATTGTTCCAAATAAGTATGTTTTATTTGGCTTCTCTCTTTTTGTGCCTGTTCTTTATCCAGATAACCCAAGCGATAGTCATGATATACACACCGCATAGATAGATACGCTATTTGTTCTGATTGCGCATAATATTTTGGTAGAGGTTGACTTTCGAACGCTAATTTTTCTATTTCATTAAAATCTGTCCACATAATCCCACCTCTTGACAGATTAATTTTAATATGATATTCTTAATTCACAGGTACTTGATACCTGTATTTGTTGTATCTATTTATATAATTTAATATTTTTAACAAATATATTATCTATGTCTTACTCTATCTGGCATAGATTTTTTTATTTTTTATTGTGTACAACTTGTACGACTTTGTACGACTTAGGTTGTACGCTTGAAACCACGCTGTCATGAGGTTTTTTAAGTTTTGTACGACTGTACGACCATTTTCGTAAATCTCTATACGCGCGAGAAATTATATATATAAATTAAAAAAATATCTATATAAGTATGTGTGTAAAAGTGGTCGTACAGGTCGTACAGTCGTACAACCGCATGAATACTAAGTTTTTGAGTTTTGACAGGTCGTACAAAGTTGTACTTTAGTCGTACATTCAATCATCTTGTTCCCCTAAATATCCGAAATCTTCATTTTCTTCTATTTTAGGTAGTTGCAAAAATACACAATGACAAGGGTTTCCGTTGATACGTTTCAACTTTGTATATCCTTTCGCACCAACTTCAATTAACTGTTTCTGCCTTAACCACGATAATAACGACCCGCTGTTAAATCCTGCTTCATCACAAATACGATTAAAAGCATTTCTTACTATATACGCTCTACCTTCATCCAATTGTCCTAAAACTTCGGTTATTTCACTACTTCCGCAAAATTTATTTTTGTTTTGGACAACATACTCACATATGTACTCATAGGCACGCTGATTTACAGAAACAGCCTCTTTGCTTTTTAAAAATTCACTGATTTCTTTTACTGTTAACGCTTTATCATCTTTAAAAATCCAGTCTGTTACCAGCTTATCCGCAGTCAATACCAACGCAGCAGCACCCGCTTGTTTTTCCATCGTATCTTCTGTTTTGGTCTGTGCGTAAATCTGCTCATAAACAATTTGTGCCGCTTCTATCATTTCAGGCACTTGCAATAATTCAACAAACGCTTTGCCTGCAAATCCATAATTTGATTTTAAAGTGTTTGCGACATGACGAGGATCATCAAACAACCTTTCTGTACACTCTACCTCTAAAATACGGTTAACTGCACCACCGCCGGACGAAGCGTTGGTAATGGGCATCTCTCCGCTTGTAATGACACAGTTCGACCATGTAGGTGTTTTATCTACCCCACCACTTTTATTGCCTCTGGTGCGCCCTGCGCCCTCGGAAAGCATATAAATAGATTGGTCGAAATCTTTTTTATCTTTTATGATTTGTAATTCATCTAATATAAGAGGTAATGAGTTAACAAAAGCAGCAGATTTTTCACGTCCAACTGACGTACTGTTGAAAGTATGAATGTATCTACCGACTTCGGGGTTCGCCCACACACTGGCAGCTAACATCAACCCCACAGTTTTACCTACCTCCGTTCCTCCCCAAATATGAAGGAAGAACGGTAGTCCTCCTAACGGTTTTACCAGCACACTGGCGAAACTTGCGGCTAAAATCAAACGCGGAAATACATTTCCTGACCGTACCTTTTTGGCAAGCTTTAACCATGTATCATAATCACCGTGATATTGTACGCTTTCAAAATAAGATTTAAAATTTACATCTCCGTCAAATACTAGATTTTCTACATATGGGGAAAATCCCTCTCCTTCAATCCAACCCAATCGGGAAACGCTGTTTTTTTCTGGAATTAAGTCGTAATTTAAAGATTCAACATCGTGTAAATACTGAACTAATAATTTTGAATTTTCACTTGTTACACCTACTCCGACATTAGCAAGCTCTAAAATCGAATTGTTGCTCGCTAATGTCTTTTTATCTGCTAAGGTGCTGCGCCACTGCTTCCCTTTACGATAAGAAATCATTAATTTTTCTACTCCCGTATCAATATTGACAAGGCGCATAACCGGTAAGATTGGATGATTACAAGCAAATTTTTCTCCATAGTCCGTATCAATAGATACACCAAATTCATCAGCTCTCCAAGCCCCACAGCTAAGTTCAAGTGCTTGTCCTTCAAACTGCGTTACACTGTCCAAAGCTATTGGTTTAGTTAATTTCTTTTTCTTTTTTACATATTCTGAAAAAATTTTGCGAAAATTCTTAACATTAACCTCTTTAGCATTATTTGACATTTGAGTTATAATACGCTCTAATGTAAAGCTATCGTCTATGTATTGGTATGCGTATTCATAAGGAGTTGTACTGCTAATATAGTCTTCGTATGTATATATTGGTATTCCACTTATAATTGATTCTTCCGTCACCCGTACACCTCCCTCCATTTTTCAAAAGTATTATATGTATCAAGCCAATACTCTAAGTAATCTGTGTGATGTAAAGCGTATATAAAAGCAGGATTTAGCTGTTCATTTGGTGTTTTGGGAGATAAACTTTTTCTTTGCAGCCACAGCGTACGAAACCAATAACTTACAACATAATAATGGTCTTTGTATATCTTTTTTAGGTTATCAACCTTTTCTTTTTCTGACTGAATTTCCTTCCAACGAGCGTCTAAATCTCTTTTGCGACTTTCTGATTGTTGGCACAAGCCAAGTCTAAAATCGTCATCTAATCGCATGATTGCGCTGCCAAAATCAATCTTGAAAAGATGAGCAACAAAACTGATAACGTCACCACCCATGCCACAACCAAAACAATAAAATGTATTGGTGTCGGTATAAATGCGTAAACTTGGCGTTTTTTCATTATGGAAAGGACATGAAATAAAACCTTTTTTAGGTCTATATCCATACCTATCAATAATATTTTGAATTGTCACAAGCTGCTTTATTTTATCAACATTATCATTGTAGTAGCTCATCAACAACACCGCTTTCCAAGCGTTCTTTTAACTCATAATAAAGCGTTTTATATATCAGTTGTCCTGTAAGCTTTGGAGTACAAAATAAAATATGTGTTCCGTATCTAGCTTCCCACGCTTTTAAGCTGGCTACCAAAGCCATAGGGTTTAGTTGGCTGCGGTAATTTCCTGCAAAAATATCTTCCCAACTGGTATTTTCTATTAGTAGGTAAGGCTTCCCTCCTATGCTTTTTAATCTATCAAATTCGCGCACAAATCTTTCGCGACCACGTGTGAAATTGGAACATATTTCATCTGCGCTCATTTTGCGTTCAATAACTACTTTATCTGCTAAAGAATAAATAATTCCGTTTGGTAATATACACTCGCAGCTATAATCACCAGAATCTAATTTTTGTCTTTTATGAGGACACTGCATTGATTTCAATCTTTTATGGAATTCCGCTGTTTCCTGTTCCCTAGTATCCACAAGAACCGTTAAGTTTTCCAAACAGTCTCTTACTTCAAATGGCGTCATATAAATCACCTATTAAAACGGCAAATCTTCATCATCAAGGAGTTGCACCGTTTCAGGCTGTGTACTTCCTGTAGGTTGCACTGTAGATTTATTTTGCAGTGGTTTATCTTTTGGAATTTCAAATTTATTTTCTTTAATTGTACTTACAGATGTAGCTTTATAAGGTTGTGTTTTCCAACCACTTTTATCATTGTATTCCCACTCTTCACGTCTAAAAAGACAACCAAAAAGTTTGCCTTTTAATGTAGTTTCATCCCAATCCCAATGATAACCTTGGTTACTGTCCTCAACCGCTTCTGTGAACGCTTTAAAAACACTTATTGTCCAATTATCCTTTTCTGTTCCATCTTCTTTTGGCAAGTATAGTTTTAGAACACCTCTCCATTTTTTATCTTCCGTATTTTGATTTTTATAATCATTTTTGTAATAGTCTTGATATTCACCCTCTGCAATATCTAAACTTACGTCCAGTCTTGAAAAATCGCCGTTTTTTCCACTGAAAGTTACTTCTTTTGCATCCATGATTTTTACAATATATCCGCCTGCCGGTAATGCTACAAAATCTCCTGCCGCTTTTATGTTTTCCCAATTGTTAAATTTTCTCATTTTCATTCTCCTTGTTTGATGTTATAAAATTCTCTTATTTTGGTATCTACAAACTTTAAATCGTTATCAATCGTTATACTATCAAACAATCCGACAGGACTTTTAACAGTATCCATGCCATTTGTTTGCGTAGTAAACATATATTTTCCATCTTGAACCAGTGTTTTTAATACGATGGTAAACATGCCTTCTAATGTGATTTTTTCATCTAACATTCTTCCGATTGTTTTAAATTTTTCGTTACCATTATTATCACGCTCTATATGCCCCAAAAAATAAACAATCACATCACTGGGCAAATCTTTTATGACCATTTGCACCAAATTCCAGAAATTCAATGCAATATCGGTAAATTTTTGATATCCGTTTGATTTTGCGTTGCGCATAAACTCGTTAACCATTAAATATTGTGCATCGTCTATTACAATTGATTTTGTTTTTGATCGTAAAATTACATTTGAAATCAAACCGTAATCGTCTGAATTAAATGGCTTTAAATCCGTTTTAAAAGGAAGCGGCTTATATCCTACATTAATAATGCCAAGCTCTCCATCCTTAAAATTTCGCATAGAAGTTGTTTTTCCGCTTCCCGATTCCCCAATTATGAGTACAGGAATCCCCATAAAATCACTCCTTTATTTTCAGCGGACACTGCTCTCCAATACAGTTCAACGGGTCAAGTATCCACTCGCTCGTCAAACGGCAGCTGTATCTTTTATAGTTTTCCTCATACTTTAAAAAGAGCCAGCACCAACGGCAAGCAACGTCACCGTTAGGAAAATTTATCTCAATTTCCGTTTTCCCTTTTTTGTATGAGGATACGCCGCTACTCCTCATCTTCTCGTACCTCGTACCAGTCTCCGCTATAGAACCATTCGACCAACATTTTTTCAAATTCTTCTGTCATTTTTTCGTCAGGCTCTGCTCCTGGTCTTCTTTCATATCCCAGCTTGTACATCGCATACTCCACGGCTTCCTCTTTATATACCAGCCCGACATCACGATTTTTGCATATCCCATGATAGCCGATTAATGGCGGACGCTTAAAAAGTGGATGGTCTTCATATCTCATATCCTTCACCCTCCCAATATCCACACATAAGATTTTTTGGATTTTCGTGTGCTTTGATATATCCTCTTTCTTTCATATCAGATATTCTCATCCTTAGCCCTGCATATACTCCATAATCTTCGCCTGCCTTGATAAACCAGCCTGCCTCGATAGACCCGCCTGCCTTTATGTTTTTTAATATTAAATATTTGCTTGCTATGATAGTCCCAGCAAAGCAAATGTTTTTTTCTTTGTCATCTATACTGTCAATCTCTAAAACATCATTAGTCGCTCCCACTTTATCGAGCAGCCAGCGCGCATCACAAAAGCGGTCTAGCTCACACAGTCTATCTAGTATCTCTTGATATTTCCCACCGTCTGGGTATGTCTCACAAAACCATCTGTACCCATCGGTACAGGGGGACAATGTTTTTAAAAACTCTTTCGTTATCAAAAAATCACCTGTCATTGACATACACTCTCCTATCTGCTATACTTTTTATGTATATATTTTTCCTTGCCCTTTGTCGGTGTTCCAGCACCAACAGGGCTTTTTCTTTTTTTACTCAAAAGATGATGGATTACTGCCAGCAAAGCTATCCCTGCGATACACACTGCTTGTCCTATAAAAAAGCCTACAAAGTCGATATTGCCTAGCTCAAAACTCCCGACTACACCAAGTGCGGACATGGTTAAAGCAAAAGTCAATACAATAAATACCCAATCAACTATTTTGTTCATTTGGCTTTAAGTCTCCTCTCATAAATCGCAAAAACGCTTCTTTCGGTATCTTCACACGTGTACCGATGATAGATACAGGAAAGCCCAACCTTTCGGGGCAACGGTTAGCTTGTACTCGAATTGTCTGTGCATCACACCCCAGCACTTTCGCCACATCTTTAGGGGTTAAAAACTCCTCCGTATAGGCTTCTACTTCTTTTAAAGTTTGCATTATTTTCACCTCCTTTCGTGATTTTAATTAACATTTTATGTGAGTTTAATTCACCTTAAATACAAAATATTGTGTTTTTATTGATTTTTAAATCAATATATGGCATAATTTGTAGCAGTTGAAAATAAATTTTCTAATTTTATTTCCGGAAAGAACGTATTTTGTATAATAAACGCTTCATCCAATGTAAACGAATAAATACCTTGTAATTTTTTACAAAAAGTTCTTGGATTTATTCCTATGGATTCCGCTATTTGTTTTTGAGAATATTTCTTTTCTGAAATTAAAAATTTCAAGTTAGGATACTTTGTCTTTGCTGAAATTGCCACTTTATCACCTCATTATTTAATAATAAATAAGAAAGAAGTTGTTTTGAATGCTAAACGATATTTCACCTGATTTTGCAAAAATTAAAGCTGATGTTTTTGAGATCCAAACCAAAATATTAGACGCCACTTATAAAAAAATTTATGAAGCCATCACCCCTATAACCGAACAAACCCAACTTATGATGCAAGAGATTATAAAAAGCTATGCATCTGTAATTAAGCAAGAGTTAACTACTAAAATAGATATTAATCAAGTAGTATTATCTATATCTGCCATAGCAAAATCTATTGAGCAATCTTCTTTTTACGACGTGAAAATGATTGAACAAGAAGATAACAAGAAAATTGAACTGGATGATAACTTAGTTGAACAGTTAACCGATATTGTAGAAAACGTTGTTACTGAAGAAAATGAAGATAAAGGTAGATTGCTTGATAGCATTAAAAATAAAATGCCGTTGGAAAGGCTTTTTGCAATAATCACCAGCTTATTTCTTCCGCTATTATTTTTTGCTTATGAAACTATTAATTCACATATTGATTCGCTAAAACAAGAAAAAGAAACTGCAGAAATCATAGAAGAGCTAAAAAATAGTAATCAGAAACAAGATGAGATACTCAGAACAATTCATCAGCTAACAGATTACGTGCAAGAAAACTTAGATTAAAAAATCATATAAGCAATAGTTAATTCTAAAATTATTAAGCCTAGCCATAGCCAGTAAGTATGTTCTTCCAGCCTATACAATCGCTTTTCCCATTCGCTGAAAAGAGTGATTTTTTTATTTTTGCTATTTTTTTGCAAAACCTTTCTTCGTGGTAAATTCATACTTTTTAATCCTCAATAACTAAATTCTCTAAGGCAAACTCGATTGCTGATGAAGCAATTGAACATATAGATTCGCCTGTCGTATCACTAATTTCCATCAACTGTTCATATAAATCCAGCTTGATAGTTACAGGCTTCCAGCCTTTTGCTCTTGTTTTGGGTTTTACTCTTTTTAAAATAAATTTTTCTGGTTTCATTTGATTTTCTCCTTGTTTGTTATTTAGGCTACTTTAAATTTAAACTTGTATTTTTTTATTGTAACGCCCTCTGCTAAGCGGTAACATTGGATTGAAAGGAGGTGGCATATTTGGCAAGTAGTTTTCTTACAATTTCTGACATTATTGAAATTTGTGGTATTGCCGCATCTCTTATAACAGGAATTGTTGCAATTATTATTTCGATTAAAACACTGAAGCAAAACTCTAAAATGATAGAGGAATCAACGAGACCTTACATAACCATCTATTTTCAAACAACAACCGTCAGAACCCCAAGAGCATATTTTGTAATTAAAAATTTCGGGAATACCGGAGCTACTATATCTAGTATTACATGTGATTATGACTTAAAAAAATGTAGCTTAGATTCACGTGCTACATTGTTTACTCATATTGCCAACACGTTTTTAGCTCCGCAGCAGTCTATTCCATGTAGAGTTGATATAGGAAACATCGTCGATGAAAACATATCTTTAACTTTTAAGATAAAATACTTTACAATGAACAAGAAATATTCTGAAGTCGTTGTTATGAATCCATTAGCCTTTAATGATTTTCCAAGTGTTCGGGATAGTAGTACAGATCAAGAGTTAATGGCAATTTCTCATACATTGCAAGGTATTGAAGAAAAAATGTTATAATTCAATTTTCATCTGGTGTATTTTTTCTTTTGCATCACTTAAAATTGCAGTTAATACTTCAACTCTTTGAGCTTCTTCCGGAAGCTCTTTTTTTATTGCTTGAAAAATACTCTCAATACAGGACTTCTTGATTTCTCGGGGTAAAACTATTCCACTTGGGAACAATTCGTCTCTTTGCATTTTATGCCTCCATCCTTGCTTTTTAATTTAACTTGCATTTATGCGAGTTAAGCCCCAAAAAAAATAGAATTGAATTCATCAGCAGTTAATTTTAAAACATCTGCAATGGTTTTAGCCTGAGTAATGGTAAAGGCCCCGCCTCCGCTTCCTAACTTTCGATAGTAAGTACTTGGATCAATACCTAAAATATGAGCTATTTTAGCCCCTGTAAGTCCATTTTCAACGGTTTTACCCTTTATACGCTTTGTGTCGATTTGCATTAAAATCACCTCTTTTCTTTCGTTCTCGCGAACTTTATGCTACAATAATACTCGCTAAAACGCAAGTTGTCAATAGTTTTTTTCGCTTTTTTGAGACTTTTATAAATTTAAGTCTTGCATTTTTGCAACTAGTGTGGTTTAATAGTATTAGCAAAGAGGTGATAATATGGATATAGGAGAGCGTATAAAAAAACGCCGAAAAGAATTAGGATTATCAGCTGAACAAATCGCCGAGAAACTCGGAGTATCACCAGCAACTATTTATAGGTATGAATCGAACGATATCATGAACATGCGTATCGACAAACTAGAACCTATAGCAAAAGTGCTTCGGACTACTCCTGCCTACTTAATGGGTTGGGATGAAGCAAAAGAAAATAACACAGATAACCAACAGCGACAACTCCTATCCAACTACAATAAACTGGATAACACCGACCAAACAAAGCTAGTAGATTACTCTGAAGAATTAGTTAACAGTGATAAGTATAAAGAAGAATTTATCTTGGGTGTAGCTGCTCGCAACGGTGCACCACCTAAAAAGCTCACAAGAGAGCAATACGAGGCGGCCATGAAGGCTATCGCAGACCTTGAGAACAAACCTAAGAAAAAACTACCGGAGGGATTGGTGTAATACCAATAATCTCCTAATGCAAATAACATCTTAATGGATTAGCATATCTATGAGGTGTTAAAATATGTATGATAAATATAAGCAAGCACGAGATATGTCGTGGGAGATATTGATTAAGTCTGGGGTAGATAAATTGCCCATCGATCTTAATCAGATAGTAGATACCGTAAATGTTGATGTGTTACCATACTCTGCATTAGGTGATGCGTTTAATCCTGAAATGATTGATACAGACGGTTTTACTACCAAGTCACTAACAAACAAAAAAGTAATCTGTATTAATAGTAAGCACGGTACACTGCAACGGCGAAGGTTTACACTTGCCCACGAGTTAGGTCACGTGGTACTTAACCACCCACTAAAGCCTCTTGTGTATCGCAACAGTGAGAGTGACCACAACCAAAACCCCGAAGAAGTTCAAGCCAATGTGTTTGCTCGTGACCTACTCATGCCAGCTGGTGTGCTTGCTGCCCTACACGTGACTACTGTGGACGAGATAATGAGAATCTGTAGTGTTTCTTATATATCTGCACAACTCCGTTTAAAAAGGCTTACAGAATTATATAAACGCGGTAAATTTGGGGCACATCCGCTAGAAAGAAAGGTCATCGCGCAGTTTAAAGCTTTTATATCGAATAACAAGTAGTATATTTTAATCTATATGAAAGGGGGCGAAAACATGAAAATATACACTATTATAGGTGGCGTAAACGGCTCCGGAAAATCCAGTCTTACCGGTGCAATTAAAGCAGAACGCAAAGACTTAGGCACTATTATTGACGTGGATAAGCTAAACGCTGCTTTAGGTGATAAAATATCCGGTGGTAAAGAAGCGATAAAAAAAATAAACCATTGCATTGAGCACGGTTTATCATTTACACAAGAAACTACTCTTTCGGGTGCCAGAACGGTTTCTACAGCGAAAAAAGCAAAAGAGCATGGATATTACATTAGATTATATTATGTAGGCTTAGACACAGCCACAGAGAGCTTAAAAAGAATCCAAAACCGCGTTGAAAAAGGCGGGCACGATATTCCTAAAGAAGATGTTATGCGCAGATTTCAAAATAGATTCGAGTCTCTAAAGGCTATCCTTCCCTATTGTGACGAAGCTGTCTTTTTTGATAACGATAACGGTTTTGCAGAAATTGCAGAATACAAAAATGGAGAATTAATTTTAAAAGGTTCTGAGAATCCTGAATGGATTAAAGAATTTCACGAATATATTACAAAATAAAAAAACGCCCCTACCCTGTTGGCGCAGGATAAGGACATTGGCTATATAACCCTTGGGCTACACAGTACAGTAATATATACCAAAAATATTGTACCATTGCAGCCCGTAAAAATCAAGGGGCTGCTTTTTTGCGCCCTTTTTTAGGAGGCATGTACACTTGAGGTGCAAAAAATGTAAGAAAGAGATACCGGACGATTCTAAGTTTTGCAATTTGTGTGGCACCAATCAAGCTATAAAGACGCGTCATGTAAAGTCACGTGGCAATGGGCAAGGAACAGTGTTTAAAACAGCAAGTGGTAAATATAAAGCAGAAGTCGTGCTATACTACTATGTTGTAGATGGTAAAACCAAGAAAAAGGTCCGCACTGCTACATTTGATAAAAAAACAGATGCTATAAACGCAATATCTATTTTACGAAATAAAGAAACATTTGATAACCACACTATTTTTAATTTGTATCAAATTTTTATCGACACTGAAAAATATAAAAACCTAAGTAAATCACAGCAGGATAAATTGCGATTTGCATGGAACAAAATAATTTCATTACATAACAAAAAAATAGTTGATGTTACGTTTTCTGATATGCAAGATCTAATAAAAGAGGTTGCGCCTACACACGATACTGCAAAAGATATTAAAGCGTTATTATGCCATCTGTATGATATCGCCATTAAACGAGAATGGTGTGATATAAATAAGGCTAAAAAATTGGAAATCCCACCTGCACCGATTCCGAAACGGCAAGTATATTCTGACGAAGATTTACATAAATTTTGGTGCGATTACAAAAACGGAAATGTTTTTACAGGCTACATACTCCTCATGTCATATGTAGGCCTTAGATATGGAGAGTTAGCAGATATAAAAAAAGAAAATGTCTATCTGGATAAAAAATATATGATTGGTGGTATTAAAACAGATGCGGGAAAAAATCGCGAATTAGCAATCGCTGATTGCATCCTCCCTATTGTCACTCATTTTTATAATACAGGAAAAAATAAACTGATAGAAATAAGTAAAAAACAATTTTACAAGCTGTACTGGGAAACAATCGAACGATTAGGTATTAGAAAATTACCTCCCCAAACTGGTAGGCACACCTATTTTACAAAGTTAGCACGAGCAGGTGTGCAAACCAGTGTTATTACAGAGGCAGGCGGACATGCTAATTTTAATACTACCCTAAAAAATTATGTACGTATTCCAATCGAAGATAAAATTGATGCAGTTAACAAAATAAGGGTTGAAATCGAGAAGGAATAGCGGAAGGAATAGCACAAAATTTTTAACAATTTCCCACCATTTTTGCAATTTAAAAGTAAAAACAAAAAAGCCGCTAAACCCAGCAGGTTAGCGACTTTTGGCGGAGAAAGAGGGATTTGAACCCTCGCGCCGGTTACCCGACCTACTCCCTTAGCAGGGGAGCCTCTTCACCACTTGAGTATTTCTCCAAAACAGTGAAATTTATGAAAACATATTAAAATGTAATAGACAAGATGGCGGAGGAGAAGAGATTCGAACTCTTGGTCCCTTGCGAGATCACTAGTTTTCAAGACTAGCTCCTTAAACCACTCGGACACTCCTCCGTGTTTGACAACGTTATTAACTATATCATGTAAACGAACGTTTGTCAATATTCTTTTGGGGTTTTTGCATAACTATTTGGCTGCGGTACTAGGATTCGAACCCAGACAAACAGAGTCAGAGTCTGCTGTGCTACCATTACACAATACCGCAATATTTAAAGATAGCGTAAATAATTATATCAAATTCCTGTTGTTTGTCAATAGAAAACTTAAAATTTATCCGAAACGTAAAATAAACAGTACAGCATGTCTTGTTAACACGAAAAAAAAGATTTATAATAAAGAAAAAAGGAAGGTGTTAACAATGAGTTTGAATGAATTTACCAAGGCTTTGATTGAGCGACGTTCCACAAAGTCATATATACCGAATAAACAAGTGCCGGAAGAAATCTTGCAAGCAGTTTTAACAGCGGGACAGTATGCCCCATCTTCCATGAATCAGCAAAAGCGATTTTTTACCGTAATTCAAGACATTGATTTTATCAAAGAAATTTCAGATAAAACGCTGCAAATGATGGAAAATGGAGGTTTTACTCCTACACGTCCCAATATGCCATTTTATTTAGCTCCAACTGTTATTGTTTGTTCTGCGCCTAAAGATACCAAACTGGGTCGAGAGGATGTAGCTTGCTCTATTATGAATATACTGCATGCAGCGCATTCATACGGTCTTGGAAGTTGCTACATAGGAATTGCTTTGGGAATTTTTGATTCTGATATTCAAAAAAGATTTCAGTTACCGGATGGATATGAACCAGTCGCTTGTGTAGTACTTGGATACGAACAGGATGCACCTGCACCTGCAAAACCAAGACGAACCAATAATATATATTATATTAGATAAAAGAAAAACACCTGTATCTTATCAAAACAGGTGTTTTTCTTTTATTTTTATATGTTACAAGCATAGTCCTTTATTTTTTAATTCCTAATAAAAATAGTTGAATGTTAGGTACTTATACCTGTTGCCATTTGCTGAATTTATAAGGGACTACCATTTATTATTGTAAGGCAGAATACAAAATTTGTTCCGCACATTTGATGCCGTCAACTGCGGCAGAAACGATTCCACCTGCATGTCCTGCTCCTTCACCGCAAGGATATAATCCTTTTAAAGTAACCGATTGAAGTGTTTCATCTCTCAAAATACGAATTGGCGCAGAGCTGCGCGTTTCAACAGCAGTCAATAGTGCATCACCATATGAAAAACCATTCATGTTGTGATTGATTTTCAAAATTCCTTCACGAAGAGATTCATAAATTTCTTCGTGAAAGCAGGAGGATAAGTCGCACGGAACCACTCCCCTCTGATACGTTGGGGTTACATCTCCTAATCGTGTACTTGCACGACGCTCAATAAAATCTTCTACTCTTTGGACAGGAGCTGCATATGTTTTGCCGCCTAATTCAAATGCGCGTTGTTCCAACTTCCGTTGTAAATACATTCCGGCCAAAGGATGCACATCTCCAAAATCGGAAGGACCAACGCCAACAAGCAAGGCTGCATTGGCATTTTTTCCATTACGAGCAAAATTGCTCATTCCGTTGGTCACTACTCCCCCTTCCTCAGACGCCGACGCAACTACAATACCTCCGGGACACATACAAAATGTATATACGCCTCTCCCGTTTTTTAAATGCACCGCTTGCTTGTATTCCGCCGCACCCAACGCGGGATGTTTTTCATAAGGACCAAATTGAGTGCGATTGATTAGTGATTGCGGATGCTCAATTCTGGCCCCGATTGAAAATGGTTTTTGTTCTATATGTACTAAATTGCTGTTATACAGCATTTCATAGGTGTCCCTGGCACTGTGTCCAATGGCTAAAATCAGATGTTTGGTTTCTAATATAGTAGAAGTACCATTTTGAGTTTGTATTTCAATAGAGGAAATAGCTCCGTTTTTCTCAGTAATATTCGTTAATTTTGTATCGAAATGTATTTCACCTCCAAGTGAAATAATTTTCTTACGAATATTTCGCACAGTATTTGGTAAATAGTCTGTTCCTATATGAGGATGTGCCAGATACAAAATTTCGCTGGGAGCACCAGCTTCCGCCAATTCTAATAATACTTTTCTGGCTCTTCCGTCTTTTGTACCTGTATTTAATTTTCCGTCTGAAAATGTTCCGGCTCCTCCCTCGCCAAACTGCACATTGGATTCGGGATTTAGCTTTTCTCCGTACCAAAATGAAAACACTTGTTCTTGTCGTTTTTCAACAGCACTTCCGCGCTCAATTACAATCGGATTTTGTCCGGCTTGTGCTAAGATAAGTGCCGCAAACATTCCCGCAGGTCCAAACCCTACTACAATAGGTCTTGTTTCCAGCTTTTTTGTGGCAGGAATGGTATATTCATACGGCGCAACATATTTTATTTTAGAATTTTTGTTATGTTTCATAAATACAGATTCATGATTGAGTGCTACATCCACTGTACATATAAAATGAATGTTCTGTTTGTTTCGTGCATCAATGGAGCGTTTGACCAATTGTATGGATTGTATTTCTTTTACATCTGTCTTCATTTGTTTTGCAGTATAAAACAATAAATCTTCTTCTGTACTGTCCAATGGCAGTTTAATTTCAGGAACTCTTATCATGTAGTTGATATCCTCGCTTTATCTTTATGGCATAAACTTTTTGCTGCAGCTTTTCCTGCTGTAATTCCGCTAATCCATGCCCAGTTCAAATTGTAGCCGCCGCAATCACCGTCAATATTTAGCAATTCACCTGAAAAATATAATCCTTTGTGAATTTTTGATTCCAAAGAGCTGTTTAACTGTGACAGTGAAACTCCCCCTGCAGTCACTTGTGCCTGTTTCCAGTCAGCTACTCCGATGCAAGGAAATGAAAATTGCTTGACAGCATTGGCAATTGCCATAAAATCGGTTTTTGTCAATTGTTCTGCCAGCATTTCTTTGGACTGAGGAACAGCTGTTTTTACAATCGTTTCCCCTACCTTTTTATTTATGAAACCTTTTAATATCTCCGTTGCGGGAAAGTGAGGAAATAGATTTACTGCATGGTTCAATTGGTTTACAATGCCGGATACACTATATTCCGGCATAAAATCCAAAAGGATTGTAATCTTCTGTTTATTCGCAATACTATGAGCAACGTGACGGGAAAATTGAAACATACATATTCCTGATAAACCTTGCTCTGTAAATTGAACTTCTCCTTTTTCATGTCGTATGGCTTTGCCATTACATTTTAATGTGGCTGTAACATGACTTCGCATACCTTTTAAAGATTTCACATATTCCGGCGGCGTTTTTAAAATGGTCAGTGCGGGATATAACGGTGTAACCGTATGCCCCAACTGTTTTGCCAAAGTATATCCGTTCCCGGCAGATCCCAGTTGAGGTGAAGCTTTTCCTCCGGTTGCCAAAATTACTTTATCGGCAATAAAAGTTTGTTGCTGATGATTTTCTAAAATGAATATACCATTTTTCGACTGAATATTGTGAATAGGACAATCGCAAATGATTTCCACTTGCAATTCTTCTGCGTTAAAACGCAACACATCCAGTACCGAAGAGGCCTGTAAACTATAAGGATAAATACGGCCTTCCGATTCTTCTTTGCAAAGAAGCCCAATTTCTTCAAAATATTGTATGACCCGTTGAGGTGGATATGTACGCAAAATAGCTTCAATCAGTCTGGTATCGCCATAATAGTGTTTTGCACTTGCATGTATATTGGTTAAATTACATCTTCCATTACCTGTAGCAAGCAGCTTTTTTCCTACCCGCGAAGCGCCCTCAAAAATTGTAATCTGTTTTGTTTGTTTGCATATTTTTGAAGCTGTAATGGCCGCAATGAGTCCGGAAGCACCTCCGCCTATAATTGCTAAATTTATTTTTTCCTGCATAAATCTTTCCCCCCTTTCCATATAAAAAATTCCCATAAACAGTATAGCGCATTTAGTAGTTATATGTAAAGAATATGTTTGTTTTATCGTATATTTTGTGTTAAACTTGTTTCATTTTTTTCAAATACTGTTGACAATCGCTTCATTGAGAGTATAATAAGTTAATGATATTAATTATTAATGTTATTAATTATTAATAATGTTAATTGAGGGGGTGAATTCAGGCATGAGCGATGCCAATGCCTTAAAAGAAGAATTGGCAGAAGTATTAGGAGGATTAAGAAGATATAAAAGACCTTTTCCTGCAATGTTTGGTATTGCCCCGGGAGAATTTTTTACACTGGGAATGATTGAGCGATATCAAGATTCATCAACAGGAGGAGTAGAAGCTTCTTTGATAAGGGAAGTTAGCCAGATGTCAGGTCCGGCTGTTTCTCAAATGTTAAAAGCTTTGGAAAAGAAAGACTATATCAAAAGAGTCATGGTTGAAGAAGATCGACGGAAAGTATTAGTGTGTTTAACCCAACAAGGAAAAGAAATTTTGTCCACATCCAAAAAGATGTTTTTAGCCGTTGTGGATAAAATTTATGAAGATTTTGGAGAAAAAGACACAAGAAAATTTATTGAACTTCTTAATCGCTTTCAAGTAATCTTCTATGAAGGCACATCCTGTGACAAAATTTAAACCTATTTAAGAAAGGAAGTCATGCTCATATGGTGAAATTGCTCGCAAAGTACTTAAAGCCTTTTTGGCTGAGTGTAGTATTTGCCGTTTTGCTGTTGTTTGGTCAAGCATTTAGTGATTTGAGCTTACCACATTACATGTCTGACATTGTAAATGTTGGTATTCAGCAGGGCGGTATTTCAGAATCTACACCTAAGGCAATAAGTGCCAAAGCACTTTCGTTTTTGAAAGTGTTTATGACAGACGAAGAAAAAGAAGTTATTGATAAGAGTTATACGCTTCGTTCTGTTAACGATCAAGGTCAAGAACATGACCGTTACGTAAAAGAATATCCATTGCTGGCTACACAAGATATTTATGTATTGAACAGTAACATAGACAGCGATACCATGTCTCAATTGGATCATACATTCGGTTTGGCAACATGGACATTCATTTATACCATGCAATCTATGTCAAGCAATGAAAATGCTGCAGCACAACCTGACAGTGAAGATACTTCCAGCAGCAGTAGTATTTCGGATATTAATTTTGAAGAACTCTATCAAATGCAACCACAGCTGGAGGCAATGCCTGATCAAGTGATTGATGATGCAAGAGTACAGGCAGAAAATACAGAATCCTCTATGCTCTCTCAAAGTGCAGCTATCTTAAACGGTAATATTTACCAAGAGCTTGGACAAAACAAATCCAGCATACAAACAACATACATTGTAATTGCAGGTATGAAAATGCTGGCATTGTCACTGGCAGGTGGTATTGCATCTATTTTGGTTTGCCTATTGGCTTCCCGTATTGCAGCAGGTGTATCACGCAATCTGCGCAGAGATGTATTTAGAAAAGTTACTTCTTTTTCTAATAATGAATTTGACGAATTTACAACTTCTTCTTTGATTACCCGTACTACCAACGATATTACACAGATTCAATTATTGTTGGTAATGGGTATCAGGATGATATGTTATGCCCCTGTTATGGCCGTGGGCGGTACTGTTATGGCTGTAGGCTCTTCCCCATCTATGAGTTGGATTATTGCTTTGGCATGCGGATTGCTGTTCTTACTGGTCGGAGTCATCTTTGTCATTGCAATGCCTAAGTTCAAAATTATGCAAAAATTAATAGATAGATTGAACTTGGTTGCAAGGGAAAATTTAAACGGCATGACTGTTATTCGAGCTTTCGGTACGGAAGATTTTGAAAAGAAACGTTTTGATAAAGCAAATATGGATGTAAGTAAAACGCAATTATTTACAAACCGTGTTATGGTATTTTTAATGCCTGCTATGACCTTTATCATGAATGGTATTTGTTTACTTGTTGTTTGGATTGGTGCACATCAAGTTGCAAACGGCGGTATTCAAGTTGGTGACATGATGGCCTTCATGCAATACTCCATGCAAATTATTATTGCATTCTTAATGCTTTCCATTGTATTTATTATCGTACCTCGTGCAGCTGTTTCCGCAGCCAGAATCAGAGAAGTACTTGGAAAAGAACCAAGCGTTCAAGACCCTGTTCAACCGAAACATTTTGATGACAGCATTGATGGTGTTGTAGAATTCCGCAATGTTAGCTTCCATTATGCCGGGGCTGATGAAGAAGTGTTAAGCAATATCAACTTCACTGCAAAACCCGGTCAGACAACAGCTTTTATCGGTTCAACAGGTTCAGGTAAATCCACGTTGGTAAACTTAATCCCTCGTTTTTATGATGTAACTTCAGGTGAAGTTTTAATTGATGGTGTGAATGTAAAAGATGTATCTCAACATGAGCTTCATAACAAAATTGGTTATGTACCGCAAAAAGGTGTTTTGCTGTCTGGTACCATTGCTTCCAACTTGCGTTATGGAGACGAAAATGCAACTATGGACGATTTAAAACTTGCGGCAGATATTGCACAGGCTACCGACTTTATTATGAAAAAGCCGGATGGTTTTGACAGCCCTATTTCTGAAGGCGGTACCAACGTATCCGGCGGTCAAAAACAGCGTTTGTCCATAGCACGTGCTTTGACAAAGAAACCGGAAATCTTTATTTTTGACGACAGTTTCTCTGCTTTAGACTTTAAAACAGATTCTGCTTTGCGCAAAGCTTTGAAAGAACATACTTCAAATGCAACCGTATTGATTGTTGCACAGCGTATTAGCACAATTATGAATGCAGAACAAATTATCGTTTTGGATGAAGGCAAAATTGTTGGTAAAGGTACGCACCAAGAGCTACTCAAAAATTGCCAAACCTACTATGAAATTGCTTCGTCACAACTTTCAAAGGAGGAGTTAGACAATGAGTAATCAAGAACAAAATACAAAAACTTCTCCAAAACCGGGTGGCGCAATGTTTGGTGGGAACGCCGCTGTTCCTGGAGAAAAAGCAAAAAACTTTAAAAATTCTTTTGGTAAATTACTGCGTTACATGGGCAAATTTAAAGTGCTATTAATTCTAGTGGTTATTTTTGCTGTGTGCTCTACAATATTTACCATTGTCGGACCTAAAATATTAGGTATGGCTACTACAAAATTGTACGAAGGCATCATGAGCAGTGTCTCCGGTACAGGAACCGGTATTGACTTTGGATATATCGGTACAATTGCAATTATTCTAATTTGTTTGTATTTGGTAAGTTTGTTATTTGGTTATTTACAAGGACATTTGATGTCCAAAGTTACAATGAAGGTAACATATAATTTAAGAAAAGATATTTCCAATAAGATGCATCGTCTTCCATTTAAATATTATGACGGTACTTCAAATGGTGAAATCTTATCTTACATTACCAATGATATTGATACGATTTCCCAAAGTATGAACCAGAGCGCAACACAAATTATCACTTCAGTAACTACTATTATCGGTATTCTGATTATGATGCTGACCATCAGCTGGGAAATGACTTTGGTTGCTTTGGCCATTGTGCCTATTTCAATGGGTATTATTTCTTTAATTATGAAAAAATCTCAGAAACACTTTATGGCACAACAAGCTTATTTGGGTCACGTCAATGGTCATGTGGAAGAAATGTATTCCAGCCATGTTGTTATCAAAGCATTTAACAAAGAAAAAGAGTCTGCAAAAACCTTTGATAAGTACAACAATACACTTTATAAATCTGCTTGGAAATCACAATTTATGTCAGGCCTTTTAATGCCTATTATCTTGTTTGTCGGAAACTTGGGTTATGTAGCAATTTGTATTTTGGGTGGTTATTTATCTGTTACAACCGGTTTGCCTGTCGGTAACATTCAGGCTTTCATGCAATATGTACGTCAATTTACACAGCCAATTTCTCAAATTGCCAATATCTCAAATATTTTACAGCAAACCGCAGCAGCTGCTGAACGTGTGTTTAATTTCTTAGAACAGGAAGAAGAAGTTCCTGAAACAAAGAATCCGATTACAGTACAGCATGATCCAAACGGTGTTGAAACTGCTACTTGCATCAAACCAAAAGGTAAAGTTGTATTTGACCATGTACACTTTGGATATACACCGGAACGTACCATTATCAATGACTTCTCGACCGTAGTAGAGCCCGGACAGAAAGTAGCTATTGTAGGACCTACAGGTGCAGGTAAAACGACCATAGTAAAACTGCTGATGCGTTTCTATGATGTAAATTCAGGCGCAATTTTAGTAGACGGTCATGATTTACGAGAATATGCAAGAAAAGACTTGCGTTCCATGTTTGGAATGGTTGTGCAGGACACTTGGCTGTACAATGCTTCTATTGAAGATAATATTCGTTACGGTAAACAGACTGCCACAACGGAAGAAGTAATCGAAGCAGCGAAAGCTGCACAGGTAGATCACTTTGTCAGAACGTTCCCTGATGGCTACAAAACCATGCTGAATGAAGAAACAAATAACGTATCTCAGGGACAAAAACAGTTATTAACCATTGCTCGTGCAATTTTAGCAGATCCTGAAATTTTAATTTTGGATGAAGCAACAAGCAGTGTTGATACCAGAACTGAAATTTTAATTCAAAAAGCAATGGATCATTTAATGGAAGGAAGAACCAGTTTCGTTATTGCCCACCGCTTATCTACCATTAAAAATGCAGATACCATTTTGGTTATGAAAGACGGCGATATTATAGAACAAGGTAATCATGAAGAGCTGCTTGCCAAAGGTGGTTTTTATGCAAATCTTTATAATAGCCAATTTGATGAAGGTGAAGAATAATTTGGTATAAATGACTTCCTCTCAAAAAAGCCATTACAGTTTTTACTGTAATGGCTTTTTATTACTCTATGTTTGCTGATTTTTGGCAGTAAGCCCGTATTAACTTGATAAATCGCTCTCCATAGCGATTGGCCTTTGTCTGCCCTACCCCATTTACTTCAAGAAAGGACTTTAAATTTTGGGGTAATTTGATGCACATATCTCGCAAGGCAGCATCTGTAAAAATAACAAACGCAGGAACACTTTGTACTTTTGCAATTTTTGCTCTTAGTGCTTTTAATTGTTGGAATAATTCCTCATCAATTTCCACGTAAGAAGTAGGAACAGAAGATTCCATATTGTCAGGTTGTTGCAACACACGCATATGAAGTGACTGCTGACCTCGTAAAACAGCATAAGCTTTTGGTTGAATTTTTAATACCTGATACCCATCGGTAGTTGCTTGAATATAAGATTGTACCAGTAAAAATTCTATAACTTGTCTGATATATTCTTTGGGAACAGATTCCATAATTCCATAGGTAGTCAGTGTATCTAAATGGCTATTTCTTATTTTTTCATTTTTACTTCCACGTAAAATATCAATGATAGTCAACATACCAAATCGTTCCCCAGCTCTGATAATACATGACATAATTTTTTGTGCCTCAACAGTAATATCAATTTCTTTTGAATTTGCATTGCAATTAGAACAATTTCCGCAAAAATTTGGGCTTTGTTCTCCAAAGTATCGAAGCATATGTGCGCGCAAACAGTCCGTTGTGGTGCAGTAATAAGTCATTTGTTTGAGTCTATCTCTATCCTTTTCCAATACTTCATGGCGTGTAATCGGATCCAATTCTTCGTTTTCTTTGTCCTTTTCAATCAAAAATAAATTTGTACTTACATCTTGTTTACTGTATAACAAAATGCATTGTGCCGGTTCACCGTCTCTTCCGGCCCGCCCTGCTTCTTGATAATAACTCTCTATATTTTTAGGCATATTAAAATGAATGACATAAGAAATATTGGATTTATCAATTCCCATACCAAATGCATTGGTTGCAACCATAATTTGTACCTTATCAAATTGAAATTCCTCTTGATTTATTTTTCGCTCTTTGTCACTTAAACCGGCGTGATATCTGGTTGCCCGATAGCCTTGTAATATCAGTCTGTCACAAACATCCTCTACACCTTTTCTGGTTGTACAATAAATAATGCCTGTTTTGTTTGGATTTCGTTCTAAAAATCGTTCCAATGCCGTAAATTTATCAACAGGTTTTTGTACTTCAAAATATAAATTTTTTCTGTCAAATCCTGTCGTCATGACAAATGGTTTCTGCAATGCTAAAAGAGAAATAATATCATCTTTTACTTCTCTGGTAGCAGTGGCTGTAAAGGCGCCGATAATAGGACGTTTGGGCATAGATTGAATGAATTGCGCTATTTTTAAATAGCTGGGACGGAAATCTTGTCCCCACTGTGATACGCAATGTGCCTCGTCTATACTGACAAATGAAATATTGGTGGAAGCAGCAAATTCCTGAAAAAAATCCAATTCCAAACGTTCCGGGGCAACATAAATTAATTTGTACTTATACTGCTTTGCATTTCGAATTACTTTATATTGCTGTGCCGGGGTCAACGAACTGTTAATGTATGCTGCGGGAATGCCCGCTTCCAATAAGGCATGAACTTGGTCTTTCATCAAAGAAATCAGAGGAGAAATTACCAACGTGATTCCGTCCATCAAAATTGCCGGAATTTGATAACAGATGGATTTTCCTGCTCCAGTAGGCATAATTCCGACACAGTCTGTTCCATTTATTAAATTTGTAATCAGCTCTTTTTGGCCGTATCGAAATTCACTGTATCCAAAGTAAGTTTTTAAAATTTCATAAGCTTTCTCTATCATCTGTATTCTCCACCAATATTATGATGATGTTATTATACTAAATTTTTTATTTGGACACAATGAACTTGTGAGAGAATTGCGCATGAATCATTATTCATTACGAAATTATGAATAAAAAAATAGATTTTTGTATGAATATTGAGAAATTCATCTGTTTTTTGTCAATAAACTTGTGATATTGACGATATTAGATGAATATAGTATAATAAATATATATATAAGAAAGAAGGTATAGTTATGAGTAAATATTGCCCCAGATGCGGTGCTGCTACAGAACGAAATGCGGCTTTCTGTCAAAATTGTGGTGCGAAAATACCTCAAGAGCAGCCGCCGGCTTCAAATTCAAACACAAATACATATCATCAAAATTACGGTACTGTTCCACCACAACAACCAGGAGGATTTCATCCTCAACAGCCAAACCAAGCGCAATTTATTATGGTACAGCAAGTTGCTTCAAAGATTAAAAGTGCTGCAGTTTTTTGGTTAATTTGGGGAATTTTATGTGCCATTATCGGTATTATTACTGTTTGTGTTGGCGCAGCAGCCAGTTCATCTATCAGCGGTCGTTTATATAGATATTACTATGACACCGATCCTGGGGTGGGAGGTATCGTATATGGTTCTTTTTTATTAGTTGCTGCTATCATTAATATTATATATGCTGTCATTCATTTTGGTTATGCAAAGGAAATCTTTAGAAATCCAGCAGCAGTCTTGCGTAAAATCGATTCTTCCGGCTTATATATTACAAGCATTGTACTCAATATCATCTTTGGTGGTGTGATTGGCATTATCGGCGGCATTATGATGCTAAATACTCGTACTTTAGCACGCGGCAATCAATTTGTATTCCAAGGTGGTTATGTACCTCAACGTCCGGTAACTCCATATGCTCCGCAGCAGCAACCGGTGGCTTCTCATCAACCTCCGGTACAGCAACAGCCTCCTGTACAACAAAATCAAAATGTGCAGACGGAAACCAAACAAGAAGCTTCTGTTACTGCAGAACCGCATGAGAGTGAAAGTACAGAACAGAATCATAAATCAGAATAAACCATACAGAAAAGAGACATTTTTTTGTCTCTTTTCTCTTTTTCCTTAACAGTAAACAAAAACTAATTTTTTATGATTTGGCTTAAACTTCTACTTTTTCACTGCTTAAATTCAGTAGTATATTTATACTATGAATAATCGTTATATTTCTGCTTGTACTGTTTGAAAACTTCCATGTGCATAATGTCCAGGTGTCATTATGATATTTTTATGCCCCATAGCGTACTAATGCGTTTGGTTGCGTTCCCATGTTCGCCATGTTCGTACAATAAGTATGTTAAAATATGTGGAGTAAGTTTGATTTCTTCCCCAGTATATTTATTGTACTTCTTTGCAAGTTCTCTCAATGCATTTGTGTAACATTGCAAATACATTGGAAACCCTTGTTGAGTTAGAAAAATAAAAAGAGATTCCTTGTAAGAATCTCTTTGCTATGTAATCATTTTGAAAAACGTTTATTTAAGGTTGAAAGGGCCTTTTTCTCTATTCTGCTGACATAGGAACGCGAAATTCCCAAAGCAGAAGCAACTTCCCGTTGTGCTAACGGTTTGCTACCGGGTACCAAACCATATCTTAAACAAATAATGGATTGTTCTCTTGGAGATAATTCTTCTTCCATATATGATTTTAGTTTTTCAATTTTTATCTTATTATCTATATTTTCTACCATATTGTCTTCTGAAGCCATGGTGTCCATTAACGTCAATGCATTGCCATCCCTGTCAGTGTCAATTGGTTCATTCATAGAAACATCCTGCGCTGTTTTCTTAGTAGTACGGAAAAACATCAGTATTTCATTCTCTATACACCGTGCCGCATAGCTGGATAGTCTAATTCCTTTGCCCGTATCAAATGAATCTACAGCTTTTATCAGTCCTATCGTACCTATAGAAATCAAATCGTCTTGATCGCTGGAATTTGCATAATATTTCTTGATAATATGTGCAACCAAACGCAGATTATGTTCAATTAGTGTGTTTCGAGCATTTTGATCTCCTTGGTTCAATTTTTCCAAATATTCTTTTTCTTCTTTTGCACTTAACGGTTTGGGAAATGAACCCGAACCGGTTACATGAAGAATAAAAAATATCAAGTCAGATATGAAATCAAATAAAAAACCGCCTATCAATACAAACACCTTCTCCATTGAAATTTATACATCTTATTCGAGGGTACGCATGTTCGTTGCATGTACGATGTAAAAATAATACCCTGATTTGTAAAACTTTATTTTTACGAATCAGGGTATTTGTTTATTAATAGGGAGAGATATTAGTTTGTAGCATTTGCAGAGTATTTTTGTTTCACTTTTTGAATTTTTTGTGGCTCTGCCTGTTCAGAAGGATACCAACCTTTTGCAGCCATTTTTTTATAAATATCATCCTGCATAGTCAAAGAATCTTTCAAAGCTTTATCAAATGCACAGTGCACATTTGCTGTAGCAGATTCAATGGTTCCATGCATATACAAATCACATACACCTTTGGTCGTCAAAAGCATATTTTCCATTAAGCATTTATCATCCATTACTCTTACCTCCTGAGTTTAAACCAATTGCATAAATTGATTAAAAAGTTGCTGGTGTTTATCAGCCAATTGCTGCGCATATTGTTTTAGCTGAGGATCTTGTAAGTTTTGAGCAGCTTCTTGACATTGTGTTTTTAAAAATTGTTCATGACCCAATGCATCTTCAATATAATTTAATTCTTTTGGACTCATCCAAATCACCTCCAACAATATTATGGGATGATTCTATATATTTATACAAACCAACCTTTGTAAATTGAAATTTTTTCCAAAATAAAAACAGCAGGAATCTCCTACTGTTTTTAAATCACTGATATGTGTTCAAACAATTTTCTAATATGTTTACATGCAGTTCTTCATCAAGAATAATACGTTTTAAATTATGAATAATTACTTCATCTTTTATTACATTAATTTGCTTTGTATACTTTTCTACTGCAAACTGTTCTTCCTGTAAACTATGTTCTATTAGTTGCGGAAGTGCTTTGGGATACTGATTAAATCCGGGTGACCAATATACTGCTCTGTTATGACGCGATGTCCATAATCTGGGATCGGCCCCCAATTGTCTGGCCAAAGTACCAAAAATATAAAGATGATGCATTTCTACAATACTGATTTTATGAAACATTTCAGCAATCTCTTTATGCTCGTCAGTAATCAATTGATTGTACGTATACAAACTGATAGCTGACATTTCAGAACGATTCCCTGCCATATTATCCAACATAATTCTGGCGTACATACTGTTTTTTATGCTGCAATTGATTGGCGGATATGGTTCAGAAGATTGAAATTCTATTTTCTTTTTTGTTTCAGTAGGAGTATTTTCCTTTGATACCGGTTTCTTGATAAAAGTTTGATGAAATTCATTCATACTGTGAACCCCTCCCTATCATTCCAGTTTATGAAGCGACAGGGGTTCGTTATGAATCATTTAGATATTTTCCAACTGCTCTAATAACATGTTTAATTTCGGTCTGGAAATATACGGACGAACCATTTGAATAATTTGCTGCAATGTAAGCGGTCTGATATTTTGGAGAATTGCAGGTGTCATAAACATAGGAAATTCCTGATAAAGAAGCGAATACGCTTGTTTATTTTTGAGCAATTCCCGCATTGTAATCTGGTTATGCTTTAAATCCATATTCCTATCCCTCCATACACTCATTATATGTTGGTAATAGGATACCGTGAGCATAGATTCATTTTTTGGGTGGAATACATTCCGGAATAAAACATGGATGCTGCTCTGTACATAAAACAGATTTTTTGTGTTTTTCACACCAAAGCACAGGCTCTTTTTCATATTTTCGTTTTCCAATTCTTCTATATGCAATAACACCGTTTGCATATTTGCAATACATACAATAATTCACTATCTTCACCTGAATATAGTATGTGCAAATTTTGAAAAATAATCTTATTGATGTACGTATACAGAAACAGAAATAAGCTCATACTTTTAATGAGGTGATAAGCATGTTGCAAAGCGTGTACTTTGAAGTAAAAAATGTGCAGGACAAGCATGATTTAAAACAAATGAAAAAAGGATTGGACACGTTGTACGGTGTTTTATCCGTTTCAGTGAACCAAAAAGAGCATAGAGTCGGCATAGATTACGACACGACAGGTGTGACAGGGCAACAAATTCAAGATTATTTAAACGACAGAGGATATACAGTAACCGGAGTTTACGATTTAAAAGTGTAACTAAAAAAGACAAATGCTCCAAAAGGCATTTGTCTTTTTTAATGATGCGATTTATAACAATTGGGCGGACGTCAGTATATTTCCTCTTCTGAGACTTTGGCGAATTTCTTGTATGGCAGCATCCATTTTTGTAAGGCGTTTTAATAACTCCTTTTCTTCTTCAGTTGTTTCCAAAACTTCGTGGATACCTCCATTTTTAATGACAATACGATGGTCTGCCATTAAAGCAAGCAAAGGGTCGTGTGTTGCCATTAATACAATTTTATCTTCCGATACCAATAACCTTAACGCTTTTTCTCTATCGATACCCGCATTTTCTATTTCATCAATCAAAACAATAGGCGAAGCACTTAAAATAGCAGTATCTGCAATCATCAATGCTCTGGATTGACCTCCGCTTAAACCGGTTACGGGCGTATCGGGAGAAAAACGCTCTCCTGCCAAATCATTAGCTGATTGCATAATACGTTCAATTACTTCAACAGAATTTTCAATCATACGACTTTGTGCATGCATTTCCAAAAATTCTTTGACGCTTAAATCCATGATAAAATTCATATTTTGCGATAATTGTGCAACCAAACGATTATTGGAGGAAAAACGCCACTTGGTATCAGGCTTTGCCCCATTAATTAAGATGCGTCTTTTTGTAGGCGTATCACCTTGGGCTGCCCATTCAATATCTGCCAGCAGACGACTTTTGCCGGAACCGGTAGGCCCTACAATGGAAACAATTTGAGAAGCAGCAATGGTTAATTCTCCAAATTGTTCCGGTTCTCCGTATTTGGTTTGTCCCGGTAAAATAGTCAGCGAGTGTACTCTTTCTTCCTCCTCTATTCCAAGAAAAGATTGAATTTGTGCAATGTACTCCTTCATTTCTTCAAATAGATTTTCTTTGTGAATGGCTTTCTCTTCTGCTTCTTCCTCACTGATATGCTCTATATATTCACCGATTGTTTGATTCATCGCTTTGGAAACATCCAAACGATTTTGCTGAAAAAAATCATGTAAAAACGGATATTGCGCTAAGAGTTCAGATATGGTAGTATACTTCATCATTTCTCTTCCTCCCAATTCATTTTACGCACATTTCCAAGTTGATATTGTTTTCCGATGCGTGTTTCTCCCAAACAATAAGAACAAAGTGCGGCAGGCATTGGGAAACGAAGTTTCATACCTTCCAAAGTTTGAATATTTTGATTTTTATCATACAACAAGGTACTTAATTCAAAAGCGCCTTGACCGTTTAATCCGTTTACATGCATGACTACTGCTTTTGGATTCACTGCAGTAACACGTGCGGCAAATACTTCTCTTTCCGCTTGTGATACAATATCCCCTTTGGTAATCACTACAAAATCAGCTGATTTCAGCATTGGACCAATTTTTTTAGGTGTGTTGATGCCTGAAAGATTATCAATGATACAAACACCTTTGATTTCTGCCAAATATGGAGAGCAGCGATTGCAAAGTCCAGCCGATTCCGTAATTAATAAGTCCAACTGATTTTGATTTCCCCACTGTACGACTTCTTCGATATTGGAAGCAAAAAAATGGTCCGGACATAAGGCACCTGATAATCCTTTTCGAACAAGCACGCCTTCTTTTTCATATAGTTTGTCATCATCGGTATGAAGACAATCAAATTTTACAACTCCCACAGAAATCCCCTGCTGTTTCAATGCAGAAATAGTTTTTAAAATGACAGAAGTCTTACCGGACGACGGTGGACCTGAAAAAACAATAAAATTCATGAATTTCCTCCTTCGTAATGAAAGAATGCATTTTCTGCCTGTTTTAATAAAGTGGGAATATCCTCATGATACAGTATGTCCCATCCCGGCCATATAAATGTCCGTTCTTTTTCAGGGCAGTCATTCACTAATGGGTTGGTTGACGGGAATTTTCCGTCAGAAGATAGCGTTTTGCCAAATTCTTCGGAGAGAATAAACTCAATCAGCGGTTGTACTTTTTCTTTGGATGACGATTTTGCCAATAAGAAAATGGGGTTTAAAATGGCACCGTCTTTCGGCCAAACCAACTGCATTCCTTTGGTTTCCTGCATCATACAAGCAAAGAAATATGGAATAACGGTGATAGCTGGAATTTCCTTTTGTTTTTTGGATTTCCCCATTTTAACCATTTGAGCGGGATGCATACTTTGCATCAAATTTTGCCCCAATCTGTAAAGACCATCCGTGCCGTATTTGCTGTAAATCCCCAGTAATAAAGCGTGAAACATGTCCAAATCTTGTACAGGAAAAGCAATGGTATTTTCATACTCAGATTTCATTAAATCACTCCAGCTTTCCGGCATTGGACGTTCTCCCAAGGCTTCGGTATTTACCATAAAAACCGCAGGAACAATACCAACAACCGTATACTGATGGTTCGGGTCGTTTAAAGAAATATTTTCGTTATCAAACATTTCTTTTAAGGGTATTGTACGGTCAGAATCGGTAAAAATACCGGTATCTCGATATTTTCCCAATACATTGTAATCAAAAAACAAACTGTAACCTGCGGAAAGATAAACATCGGCTAGTTCTGTTTCGTCTTTGCATGCCTCAATGCGTTCTTGCAACCAATCCAGTCCCATACTCGCAGATTGTAAATCAAAATTCACATCCATATGATGCGTATCACGCCATGTTTCAAATACATCCATAAGCGGCAAACGGATAGGACAAGGTAATATCCCTTCTATTTGAATTGCACACTTCTCTTTTGAGATGTGGGAAGGCGTATCAGAAACTTCTTTGGACACTCCGTTTGCATTGTTTTCAATTACTTCTACCAATTGTTTTTCCATTGCGTCAGAATCCACGTGACGGCTTTTGAAAGCCATTTCCAAAGAGATTTGCTTTCCAATGGTTTTACGCATCAATGGATTGCTGATTTTTCCAAATCCGTTGGCGGCCAAAAAATCAATTAATTCAGGATAACGTTCTGTAATATCATATACTTTTTCAGATAAAGAAAAATATGGGTTCATACTCATTCCTCCTTAAGGTCCTGTTTATCAAATAAAATACATGTCTTGACTTTACTGTTTGCATTATACTAAACTATAATTGGAAAGTATGTTGTTTTTACAACACTATAAGAGGTTTAAGATATGAAATATATGAATTTACTGAAAAAAAGCATTCTTTTTCAAGGAATTGAAGATTGTGAATTTGATAAATTACTAAAGTGTCTAAAAGCAAAAGAAGTAAAGTTTCAAAAGGGTGAAATGATACTTTGTTACGGTAATGTGACAAATTCTATGGGCATGATGCTGCAAGGAAAAGCGATGATTGTGAAGGATGACTATTGGGGAAACCGATTTATCATCAACGAAATTCATCAAGGTGAACTGTTTGGTGAAGCATATGCTTGTATTCCCGAACAAAAACTGGAAATTTCTCTTATAGCGGATGAACCCTGCAATGTATTATTTTTAAATATTACGGAAATTACAGGTATTTGTCATCTAACTTGCCCTTCACATAATCAGTTAATTCGAAATTTACTTGCTATCACTTCCAGAAAAAATATTATGCTGACACAAAAAATGGAACATATTATGAAAAAAACAACCAGAGAGAAAATTCTTTCATATTTATCCGCACAATCTATGAAACAAAACTCGCAGAGAATTCTCATTCCTTTTAATCGTCAGCAATTGGCCGATTATTTATCGGTAGACCGCAGTGCATTATCAAATGAATTGAGTAAAATGCAAAAAGAGGGTATGATTTCTTATCATAAAAATGAATTTTACTTAATCAAATAACAAAAAATAGCCAAACGTTCCATATCGAACGCTTGGCTATTTTTAGTTTACAGTCGTTTCTTCTGCAAATTGACTGTTATATAACGTTTCATAAATTCCCTTTTGACTTAATAACTCATCATGCGTACCTTTTTCTGCAATACGACCATCTTTCATAACCAAAATTAAGTCTGCATTTCGTATGGTTGATAAGCGGTGTGCAATTACAAAGCTGGTACGTCCAACCATAATATTTTGCATAGCTTTTTGCAGTTTTTTCTCTAAACGAGTATCAATGGAACTGGTAGCCTCATCTAATATTAAAATTGATGGATCTGCCAAAACTGCTCTGGCAATGGTAATTAACTGTTTTTCACCTTGAGAGACATTTGTTCCTTCTTCATTAATAAACGTTTGATATCCATCTGGCAAAGACATAATAAAATCATGTACATTTGCAATTTTGGCTGCTTCTATAATTTCTTGTTCGGTTGCGTCATCTTTGCCATATTTAATGTTATCATAGATGGTTCCGTGAAACAGCCAAGTATCCTGCAGTACCATACCAAAATTAGAACGCAGCTCACTTCGCGGAACATCTCGAATATCTACACCGTCAATTTTGATACAGCCGCCCACAACATCATAAAACCTAAGCAGCAAATTAATAATAGTAGTTTTACCTGCTCCTGTTGGTCCTACAATCGCAACGGTCTGACCACTTTTGGCATCAAATGTTAAGTCATGGATAAATACTTTATCAGGGGTATAGCCAAAAGATACTTGCTCAAATGTAACATTACCCTTTGCGTTTTTCAAACTTTCAGAAGTTTGATGTTCCACCATATCTTCCTCATTTAAAATTTGAGCAACACGGGTGGCCGCTGCAACAGAAGATTGTATCGTAGCTGAAAGCTGTGTTACTTGAGAAAGAGGTTGGAAGATTTGCCAGATGTAACGTATAAACGCTTGCAGATTACCTACTGTCATTACACCATTGATTGCGTTGATTGCCCCAAAAACAGCGATGGAACCAATAATTAAATATGTCATAAATGCAATCAATGGAGACATTAAACCTGATATAAACTGTGCTTTAAAACCATGGTCACATACTTTTTGATTTGCAGTACGAAATTCTTGGATGGCTTCTTGTTGTTTCCCGTATAATTTAATTTCAGAAAAACCTGTGTATTTTTCTTGTACTGTACCGTTTAAATTTCCCAACGCATCTTGCTGTGCTTGGAATAATCTTTGAGATTTTTTGATAATAAATCTAGACAGGAAAAATGTACCCGGAATCAGTATCAGTGCAATCAAAGCCATCCAAACGTTAATTGTAAACATCATGGTATAGGCAAATATAATGACAAAAATGGCATTTACAATTTGAGGTAAACTTTGCTGCAAAGCGTTTGATAATGTATCTACATCATTGGTAATACGGCTTAAAATATCGCCGTAAGCGTGTTTATCAAAATAGGATACCGGAAGTTTTTGCAGTTTCTTTTCAATGGCATTGCGCAAATCAAACATAGCGTTTTGAATGGCATTGGTCAAACAGAAATTGTAAGCATAAGAACATGCGGCGGCGGCAATATAGAAACCTGCCAACACAAAAAGAACATAAGTAATGTACTCAAAATTGACGCCTGCTCCCGGAACATGGGCAATTATATCTTTTGCATCGCTGGTCAATTGGGTGGTAATTAAACCTTCGGTGATAGGTGCCGCCGCTGTAAATACAGCCGCGAAGAAAATAAGCACAAAACCACCAATCAGAGGAATTAAATATGGTTTAAAAAAAGGAAATAATTTAGAAAATACATGCTTTTTTGATTTTATTTGGTCCATTTTGCCAATTCCTCCTTTGTAAGTTGAGATTCAGCAATTTCCAAATATACAGGACATGTTTGAATCAAATCTGCATGGTTGCCGTATCCTACAATTTCACCATTATCCAGCACAATAATTTTGTTGGCATCCATAATAGAACTGATTCTTTGTGCTACGATTACCACAATGGAATCGGTTGTAATTTCTTTTAGTTGTGCGCGTAAAGAAGCATCTGTTTTAAAATCCAAAGCAGAGAAGCTGTCATCAAAAATATAAATTTCAGGATTTCGAATAACTGCACGAGCAATAGACATACGCTGTTTTTGACCACCGGACATATTGGTTCCGCCTTCGTAAACCATTTCATCAAACTGGTCAGGCTTATCCATAATGAAATCATACGCTTGTGCCACTTTTGCAGCTTCTATCAATTCTTTCTCGTTAGCATCATGTTTTCCAAAACGCATATTGTCCGCAATGGTTCCGGAGAATAGAATTGTTTTTTGCGGGATAAATCCTATTTTATTTCTCAAGGTTTCCAAATCATAATTGCGAACATCCACACCGTCAATTTTAATGCTGCCTTCTGTTACATCATAAAATCTTGGAATTAATTGAATTAATGTGCTTTTACCGCAACCGGTGCTACCGATGATTGCAACGGTCTCTCCCCGTTTTGCTGAAAATGTAATATCATGTAAAACCGGCTTTTTCGTATGCTGATATGTAAATGATACATGCTCAAACTCCAATGTACCAATCTTATCGCTGTGTATTTCTGTATCAATTGCTTCGTTATGAATAGAGGGTTCTTCCTTCAATAATTCGGAAATTCTTGCGGCAGATACACGTGCCCTTGGATATAAAGAAAACACCAATGCAAATAACATAAACGAAAACATGGTATGGAATTGATAGTCCATAAAAGCGACCATTTGCCCCACTTCTAAAGAACCTGTATTGATTAAATTGCTGGATACAATAAATACACCCAGTACAGCAAAATTCAGTAAAAACACAAAACTGGGCTGAGATAACGACATTAATTTAAAAATTTTCTTAGTTTCTTTCGTAAAATTTTTGTTAGATTCATGAAAACGATTTATTTCATATTCTTCTTTTCTAAAAGCACGAATTACACGGACACCCGTTAAATTTTCTCTGGATACTTGATTCAAACGATCCAAATACATTTGCTGTCTTTCAGAAATAGGCTTTACAAAAGCAGCCATAATTACAATTGCAACCAGCATAATCGGAATAGCAATTCCAACCACCGTTGACAATGACGTACTGGTATATAGCGTCATAGAAATGCTGGCAACAATCATCAATGGCGTTAACAATGCTGTACGCAATACCAAATTGATAAACTGTTGCAATTGAAACACATCGTTGGTAGTTCGAATAATCATGGACGAAATTCCAAATTTATCATATTCGGCATGAGAAAATGTTTGTGATTTTGAGAAAATATCATTGCGGATGTCTCTGGCCGCATTGGTTGAAATTTTTGAGGATGCATAAATCAGGAGTACAGTTCCCGCACTGCCTATAAGAGCCAAAATTAGAATAATAAGTCCCATCCACCAAACATAGGCAATGTCTTGTTTTGCGATACCATCATCAATAATTTTAGATACCACTGTGGGTATTCCGAGTTCTACCAGAGCAAAACAAAACAACCCTATAATATTGAATGTCATGAGCAGCCTATTTTTCATAATGTACTTGAACATTAATTTCATAAAATTCCCCCCAATTATCCAATAAGAAAAACAGAGAGTTTTTGCACTCTCTGTTGGTGTGTTTATACAACACAATGTAATTTGTAATGTGTTTAAACTATACCATAACAATCGTTTTTCTTCAAGATATTATGAAAAAGAAATCAAAATATTCTTTTTCAAATTTGTTTACTTTATATTGATAACCGGAGTTATGTTAATGTTTTATTTCATACAATTTTATTTTGCAAAATAAAGAAGAACAATCCTTGTAAGATTGTTCTTCTCATTTTGTTTTAAAGAGGATTGATAAAATATAATATACTATTATATTTTTCAAGCATTCTTTTCATATCGTAATTCAGTTTGATTACAGTGATTCTTAATAAAAAAACACACTTGTATACTTTTTTATATTCTCGCTACACCTGTTTTTCTTGCCGCATCTGCAACAGCTTTTGCAACTGCAGGACCTACACGTTTATCAAATGCTTTTGGAATAAAATATCCAGGTGACAGTTCTTCTTCAGAAATGAGATTAGCCAATGCTTCCGCAGCAGCAATTTTCATTTCGTCATTAATATCTTTTGCGCGTACATCAAATGCTCCGCGGAAAATTCCGGGGAAAGCCAAAACATTATTAATTTGATTCGGAAAATCGCTTCTGCCTGTAGAAATAATTCTTGCTCCTGCTGCTTTTGCATCATCCGGATAAATTTCCGGTACCGGATTTGCGCAAGCAAAAATAATTGGATCATCGGTCATACTTTTTACCATTTCTGTTGTAACGGAACCTGGAGCTGAGACACCGATGAAAACATCTGCGCCAACCAGCATATCAGCAAGGCTTCCTGATTTTTTATCCAAGTTTGTAATTTTGCTCATTTCTTCTTTGACCGCATTCATCCCTTCTGTACGGCCTTCATAAATCGCACCTTTTCTGTCACATAAAGTAATATTTGGATATCCGGCTTTTAAAAGCAATTTAGAGATTGAAATAGCAGCGGCACCTGCACCATTGATAACAATACGAACATTTTCTTTTTGTTTTTTTACTAATTTCATAGCATTATTCAATCCTGCTAATGTAATTACCGCTGTTCCGTGCTGATCATCATGGAAAATAGGAATGTCGCATTTTTCTTTCAATTTTTTCTCAATTTCAAAACATCTTGGTGCCGCAATATCTTCCAGGTTTACGCCGCCGAAAGAGCCCGAAATTAAATAAATGGTATTAACAATTTCATCAACATCTTGACTTTTAATACAAAGAGGAAAAGCATCTACATCGCCAAATGCCTTAAACAATACGCATTTGCCTTCCATTACAGGCATACCTGCTTCAGGACCTATGTCACCAAGACCCAGTACGGCAGAACCGTCTGTTACAACCAGACACATATTCCAACGTCTGGTTAATTCATAAGATTGATTGATATCCTTCTGAATTTCCAGACAAGGTTGAGCAACTCCCGGTGTATACGCCAAAGAAAGATCATCTTGTGTTTCTACCGGCACATTTGTTACAACTTGAATTTTTCCCTTCCATTCTTTATGCAATCTTAAAGATTCTTTTGCATAATCCATGTGATTGACCTCCAATTAATTAATAGTTGCCTGAGAAGAATTTGCTGTCTTTTGGTAATTCGTATCCTTTAAAGTAAGAAGCAAAATCAAGTTTTAAATATTCACATAGATTTGCAAGTTCTACCATAGTATTATCATTTACAGGGATACCGTTTTCTCTTCTGTCTTTTTCGGCCAGAATTTCTTTCTCACCGTGTGTGTAAATTCTATCTTTACCATCCGCTTTTGGACTTTCACGCACTGCTTCCAAATAGTCTGAGAAGTGTTGTTTAATTTTTTCAGGGTCTCCGAATATTGCAGGGTCGATTGCCATAAAACCATGACAAATTCCTGTTTTATCAGAAAATGTGCAGCATTGATCGGAAGTAACGCCCAATGACAGAATGGAACTGAACAATTCACATATCATGCCATAACCATAACCTTTATGGCTGCCGCTAACTTCTTCGCAGCCACCCAACGGCATAATGCCGCCACCGCCTTTGGAAACAATATTGGCAAGAACATCAGGTGCATCGTTGGAAGCATGACCATTCTTATCAAGAGCCCAACCATCCGGAAGAGGTGTGCCAGATTTATTGTACATTTCCAGTTTTCCTCTTGTTACCACTGTAGTGGAACAGTCAAAGAAAAACGGATAAGGTTCTGCAGGCATAGACACTGCAATTGGATTGGAACCCAGCATAGCTTGTTTTCCGAAAGTAGGAACCATAATTGCTTCTGAATTGGTACAAGACATACCTAAAAGTCCTTGGTCGCATGCCATTTTTGTATAATATCCGGCAATACCAAAGTGGTTTGAATTCCTTACACTGACAATACCAATTCCTGTCTTCTTAGCCTTTTCAATCGCTTTATTCATCGCAAACAGACTGATAAGTTGTCCCATACCATTATGTCCATCTACTACAGCTGATACAGGTGTCTCAAACACAATTTCCGGCTGTTCTTTTGGATGAATGGTGCCTTTTTCAATTCCCTTATGATATCTCACCATTCTTTGCATACCATGGCTTTCAAATCCATATAAATCTGCGGTGAGCAATACATCTGTTATAATACCGCTTTCTTCTTTTGTAAAACCAAAAGATTCAAAAACATCCTGACAAAAGCGATTTAGCTCTTCGTAACTCCAATTAACATAACCCATAATAGTTCCTCCTGAAGATTCATTTCAAACTGAATGAAATTAAAATTTCAAATATATACTAATAAAGTATATATTCAATATAACATTGTCACCCCATGAAATCAATAGTAATTATAAAAAAGATTTATATTTTACATATCATTCATATATGATTATCTTTTGAGAATCTTGTTTTATTATTCCAACTATAGAATAATTAGAGTATACATTTTGTAAAAAAGTATTTTAAAACTTAGAAAATTAACTTTCTCTTCTACGGTGTTAAATGGTACAAGTAGTATTTTATACATAAGATCACTTTGGATAAAACTAGGTATTGCAGTATTGTTTTTTAAGAAAAAAGACCTTAAAGGCTCATGTCACTAAAGTCTGATTTTTCTGTATCTTTTTATTTTACAGTTATTCTCCTCACGATAACAGTATTAGCGATAAATATTCTTTCGATGGTTACAAAACAACAGAATGTCATTTAACAAGCTTCATTAGCGTCTTTTTTGCAAATTCCGTTAGTGTCTCATCGTCTCTTCTGTGACTCCTTTTGGCGAATCCTTTCCGCCCGATTTTCGTACAAGAAATTTCTCAAAAATCTTCAAAAGGATTGATTTTACAAGATTTTTGACCGATTTTATCTCAAAAAAACAGACCTCAAAGGGGATTCCCTCCAAAGTCTGTTTTTTCTCGTTTTTCTGTATTTTTTGCCCATCGTCATTCTTTTTTGAGGATAGCGGAGTTTGTGAAAAACACGCTATCCGCAGTTGCGAAATGACAACAGATGTCATTTCACAAATCTCGTTAGCGTCTTTTTAACAAACTCCGTTAGCGTCCGCACGACTTTCTAAACGTGATTTTCTTACTGGGATTTCTCTCCGGATTTTCTTAAAGAATATTCTCAACGGATATCCATTTAGGATATTCGGAAAATGCTTGAAACTATTGATTTTACAAGGTTTCTGATAGGTGATACGTTCAGAAATTTCGTTAAAAAAGGACCTTAAAGGATATCTCCTTCAAGGTCTTTTTCACTGGTTTCCTTTGTATTTTTTCTTGCTCCTACCACTTGCCCCACGCTAACGACTTTTGTTAAAAAGAGGATAACGAAGGTTGTAAAGTGACAACAGAAATTATTCCCACTCAATTGTTGCAGGGGGTTTTGAGGTAATATCATAAACAATACGATTTACATGTTTTACTTCGTTGACAATACGATTGGAAATTTTCGACAGTAAATCATAGTCGATTCTTGCCCAGTCTGCTGTCATAAAATCAGTGGTAGAAACAGCTCTTAAGGCAATCGTGTAATCGTAAGTTCTAAAATCGCCCATAACCCCAACACTCTTAATTCCGGTTAGCACTGCAAAGTATTGGTTCACATCGCGCTCTAATCCTGCATTCATAATTTCTTCGCGGAAAATAGCATCAGCATCTTTTAGAATTTCCAGCTTTTCGTTTGTAATTTCGCCAAGTACACGAATAGCAAGACCCGGACCCGGAAATGGCTGCCGCCATACCAAAGGTGCAGGAATACCAAGCTCAATTCCTACTTTGCGAACTTCATCTTTAAATAAATCACGAAGTGGTTCAATAATTCCGCTAAAATCAACATCTTCAGGCAAGCCGCCAACATTATGATGACTTTTAATTACCGCTGATTCACCTACACCGCTTTCTACTACATCGGGATAGATGGTGCCTTGACACAGATAATCCACATGGCCTATTTTTTTTGCCTCTTCTTCAAACACACGAATAAATTCTTCGCCAATGATTTTACGTTTTGTTTCCGGATCACTTACACCGGCTAACTTAGAAAGGAAACGTTCCTGTGCATTGACACGAATTAAATTCATATCAAATTGTTTACGGAATACTTCCTCAACCTCGTCTCCCTCGTTTTTACGCAATAAACCGTGGTCCACAAAGATACAGGTTAAATTTTTTCCTATCGCCTTATGTACCAATAAAGCTGCAACTGAAGAGTCTACCCCTCCTGATAAAGCGCACAGCACTTTCTTATCTCCAATTTGCTCCTTTAGAGATTCGATGCTCATTTTTGCAAAGGAAGCCATTTCCCAATCCCCTTTGCAATCGCATACATGATACAAAAAGTTTTTTAATATTTGATTGCCTGCAACAGAATGTTCCACTTCAGGATGAAATTGCAGTGCAAATATTTTTTTCTCAGAATGCTCCATCGCTGCAACAGGACAGTGAGAAGTAGTAGCTGTAGCAGTAAATCCTGCAGGTAAAGCAGAAATGTAATCCGTATGACTCATCCATGCAATACTTGTTTTGTCAATATCTTGAAATAACACAGAATCACAGTGGTAAGTCACTTCTGTATTGCCGTATTCCTTTACTTCACTATTATCTACTGTACCACCCAAAGTAGCTGCAATTAATTGTGCTCCGTAACAAATGCCTAAAACCGGAATGCCAAGATGAAATAAATTTGTATCGCATTTTGGGGCATTTTCAGCATAAACACTGTTTGGACCACCGGAAAAAATGATTCCCTTATATCCATTTTTCTGAATTTCCTCAGCGGAAATATTATAAGGTTTGATTTCACAGAATACGTTGCAATCACGTACTCTGCGGGCAATCAGCTGGCTATATTGACCACCAAAATCCAAAATTAGAACCGCTTCATTTTTTATCATATACTTTCCACCTATCTTATCTATTCCACTGTAACAGATTTTGCAAGATTACGAGGTTTATCAATGTCACATCCTCTATTATCTGCTACATAATAAGCAAATAACTGTAATGGCAAAACAGCCAAAGAAGGAGCCATCATGCTATTGATATTAGGAATATAAAACACTTCGTCTGTTTCGCTCTCAATGATAGTTTTATCTTCCGTAGTCAAAGATAGCACTGTAGCGCCGCGTGCTTTTACCTCTTTGATATTGCTCATCATTTTATCAAACAATGCTTCATATGTTGCCAAAGACACAACCAAAGTACCGTCTTCTATTAAAGAAATAGAACCATGTTTTAATTCACCTGCTGCATAAGCTTCAGAGTGAATATAGGAAATTTCTTTTAACTTTAAAGAACCTTCCAAAGATAGTGCATAATCAATATTTCTTCCGATAAAGAAAATATTTTCACATTGATAGTATTTTGCAGCGACAGCTTGAATCTGTTTGGTATCGCTGATTGTCTTTTCAATTAATGATGGCAATGCTTCCAAATCAGCTACATAATTTTGATATTCTTGCTTGGAAATAGTCCCAAGCAAATCTGACATATACAATACCAGTAAATATACCACACATAACTGGGTACTGTAAGCTTTGGTTGTAGCAACCGAAATTTCGGGACCTGCCCATGTATATAATACATCATCAGATTCATTTGCAATAGAACTGCCTACCACATTTACAATGGAAAGAACACGTGCACCCAATTTTTTGGCTTCGCGAAGAGCTGCAAGAGTGTCCGCTGTTTCTCCGGACTGGCTGATAACCAAAACCAAAACATTTTCATCAATAATTGGGTCACGATATCTGAATTCAGATGCAATGTCAATTTCGACGGGAATGCGTACTGTCTTTTCAATCGCGTATTTGGCTACTACGCCCACATGATAAGCAGAACCGCAGGCAACAATTACAATCTTCTTTAATTTTTGAAGATCTTCTTTTGTTAATTTTAGTTCATCCAAAACAATTTTTCCATCTACCAATCTTGGAGAAATGGTGTTATGTACCGCTTTTGGCTGCTCCATAATTTCTTTGAGCATAAAGTGTTCATAACCTTCTTTTTCTGCTGCGGTGATATCCCAATCAATGTGAATTTTATTCTTTGTAATGATTTCCTTTGCCTCGTTATATACAGTAACGTTATCGCGTTTAATTACTGCAATCTCATTGTCATTTAAACGATAGATATCCCGTGTTTTATCAATAATTGCCGGAATATCGGAAGCAATGAAATTTTCTCCTTTTCCCAGTCCAATAATCAAAGGACTGTCTTTACGAACAGCATATAAGGTATCAGGATCATCTTTACAAATAATCCCCAAAGCATAGGCACCTTCTATTTTGCTCAGCACTTTAATAATGGTATCTAAAATATTGCCGTTATAGTAATATTCCAGCAATTGGGCAACTACTTCCGTATCCGTCTCTGAAGCAAAACGTTTGCCTTTATTCATTAAGTAATCTCTCAAATATAAGTAATTTTCAATAATACCATTATGGACAACTGCAAAAGAACCGTTTTCACTGCAATGAGGATGAGAGTTAATATCGGAAGGCTCACCATGGGTAGCCCAACGTGTATGACCAATTCCCAAAGTTCCTGTCATATGATTGTCGGAAGTAAGAATATCACATAGATTTTTCAATCTGCCTTTACTTTTAACTACTTCAACCGAGTGATTTTGGTAAACTGCAACGCCTGCAGAATCATAGCCGCGATATTCTAATTTTTCCAGGCCATTGAGCAGAATAGGTGTAGCTTTATCGTCACCTATATAACCAACTATTCCACACATTGTAAACCACCATTTCTCCAGTAGTGCATAATAGAGAGATACACAACATTACTACTGGAAATGTTGTGTATGAATAAATTATCTATAAATAATATCATCACGAGAAGGACCGTTCGAAATCATGCCGAAAGGTACGCCAATTTCTTTTTCTGCAAACTCAATATACTTTCTGCAGTTTTCAGGGAGGTCTTCATATTTTTTAATACCACGAATGTCGCATTTCCATCCCGGAAGTGTTTCTAAAATAGGCTTGCAACGTTTTAACTGCGCTGTGGACGGGAAATAATCAATACGTTTTCCGTCCAGCTCATACGCAACGCAAACAGGAATTTCATCCAAATAACCCAACACATCCAATACTGCAAATGCAACTGTGGTAGCACCTTGTACACGACAGCCATAACGTGAAGCAACCAAATCCAACCATCCCATTCTTCTGGGACGACCTGTAGTTGCACCAAATTCTCCGCCGTCACCGCCTCTGCGACGCAGTTCATCTGCATCTTCGCCAAAGATTTCACTGACAAATTCACCTGCACCAACAGCACTGGAATAGGCCTTGACCACAGCAATAATCTCTTTAATTTCATATGGAGGCAATCCGGCACCTACCGCACCGTAACCTGCTAAAGTAGAAGAAGATGTTACCATTGGATAAATACCAAAATCAGGGTCTTTCAAAGCACCCAATTGGCCTTCCAACAAAATATTTTTACCCTCTTTTACTGCTTCATACAAATATTCAAACGTATCGGTAACATAAGGAGCAATCAATTCCTTATATTCCATGAGTTTGTTGAATACATCGTCTACTTTCAGAGGAGGCTGATGATACAAATGTTCGTACAATGTATTTTTTACAGCCAGCACGCGTTCTATTTTTTTCTTCAGTTCAGTTTCGTCATCATAAAGTTCGCTGATTTGAAAGCCGATTTTTGCATACTTATCAGAATAAAACGGCGCAATACCGGATTTTGTAGAACCGAATGAATTTTCAGATAAACGAGCCTCTTCCAATGTATCCAGTTCAATATGATACGGCATAACAATTTGGGCACGGTCTGATATTAGTATATTCGGTTTTGGCACATTTCGTTCTTCTAAAGAAGAAAGTTCTTTTATAAAATTTTCTACACTAAGTGCAACGCCATTGCCAATAATACTGGTAGTATGGTCATAAAAAATACCAGATGGCAATTGATGCAATGCAAATTTTCCGTAGTTATTGATAATTGTGTGTCCGGCGTTACTGCCGCCTTGAAAGCGAATGACAATGTCAGATTGGGCAGCAATGACGTCAGTAATTTTACCTTTACCTTCGTCTCCCCAATTAGCACCAACAATAGCTTTAATCATAAGGATATTCACCCTCCGCTGTGCCGCCTCAGCAAATAAGATTGATTCTACGCGGCGATATTTCAGAATCAATTCAATTTTTAATTATACCATAAGAAACATTCGTTGGCAATTTTCCTGTATTGATTTCAATTACAAACTAATTTCCGAATGTTGGATTTCATCGAAATGATATGCTTCTAAAGCAGGTTTTACATATTCATTGATAAACTCAACTGTTTGTTCCGGCGCTCTGCCAACATAATTTTCAGGACGAAGAATTTCCTGTAATTGTTCCAAAGTTACACCAAAACTGCTGTCGTTTGCAATGCGTTCCATTAAATCATTTTTCCCGCCTTGCTCTTTTACCACTTTTCCGGCTTCCATAGAGTGAACACGGATTTTTTCGTGTAATTCCTGTCTGTCTCCTCCGCGTTTTACAGCATCCATCATAATGTTTTCGGTTGCCATGAACGGCAATTCATCCATAAGATGCTTTTCTATCACTTTGGGATAAACTACCATACCGTTTGCTACGTTTTCATATAAGCTTAGTATTGCATCAATTGCCAAGAATGCTTCCGGAATGGCAATTCGTTTATTGGCAGAATCGTCCAAAGTGCGTTCAAACCATTGTGTCGCAGTAGTAATGGCAGGGTTTAAACTGTCTACCATAACATAGCGTGCCAATGCGGTCATACGCTCTGTGCGCATTGGATTTCTCTTATACGCCATAGCGGAAGAACCAATTTGATGTTTTTCAAACGGTTCTTCTATTTCTTTCAAATGCTGCAATAAACGAATATCCGCAGCAAATTTAGATGCACTTTGAGCAATACCGCTTAACACTGCTAACATCTGACTGTCTAGTTTTCTGGTATACGTTTGTCCGGAAACCGCAAAACAAGAAGCAAATCCCATTTTTTCGGCAATTTTATGGTCAAGCGCTTTGCATTTTTCGTGGTCACCATCAAACAATTCCAGAAAACTTGCTTGCGTACCTGTTGTTCCTTTAGAACCGAGTAATTTGGCTTTGCTTAATTGATATTGGACATCTTCCAAATCCATTAACAAATCTTGTATCCATAAAGTAGCACGTTTCCCAACCGTTGTGGTTTGTGCTGCCTGAAAATGAGTATATCCCAATGTAGGTAAATCTTTATAGTTCAGGGCAAATTGAGACAGCGCAGCAATGGTAGCAGCCAATCTCTTTTCTACCAACTGCAATGCTTCTGTCATAATAATAATATCGGTATTATCGCCAACATAACAAGAGGTAGCTCCCAAATGAATAATAGGTCTTGCATTTGGGCACTGTTCTCCAAATGCAAATACATGGGACATTACATCATGACGTACTTTTTTTTCTTGCGCTTCTGCCACTTCATAATTAATTTTATCTGCATATTGCTTCATTTCATCAATCTGTTCTTTGGTAATGGGCAAGCCAAGTTCCATTTCAGATTCAGCAAGGGCAATCCACAGTTTTCTCCATGTTGTAAATTTTTTGTCCGGAGAAAATAAATATTTCATCTCACTGCTTGCATAACGCGTTGAAAGCGGAGATACATATGAGTTTTTCAAACTTGATAACATTCCTTTCGGTATGTGTAATAAAGTCAACCGTTAAATTTCCAAACGTTTAATAGGAGTGCTGTAAATGTCGGGTTTACCTTGACGAAGTCTTTCAGAAATTTGTGTGGGATAATTACCGGAGAAACATGCATCACAATATCCTCCGCATTTTCCCTTTACAATTTCAGGCAAACTTTCTAAACTTAAAAATCCCAGTGAATCGGCGCCTACCAAGTCTCTGATTTCTTCCACAGTATGTTTGCAGGCAATCAACACGTCTTTATTTGGGATATCGGTGCCATAATAACAAGGCCATAAAAATTCCGGAGAACTGATACGCAAATGCACCTCTTTTGCACCGGCTTCTTTGAGCATGCTTACAATACGTGCGCTGGTTGTTCCGCGAACAATGGAATCGTCCAGCATAACAACACGTTTTCCTGCTACTGCGGAAGATAACGCATTTAATTTAATGCGGACACTTTTCTCACGTTCCGATTGCGTCGGTTTGATAAATGTTCTGCCGATGTAATTGTTTTTTACAATTCCTTTTTCGTAAGGAATGCCGGATTCTTCACTATAACCGATTGCAGCATCAATTCCGGATTCAGGAACGCCGATTACAATGTCCGCATCTACAGGATGCTGTTTTGCAAGCAATCTGCCGGATTCTTTTCTGGCTTCATATACACTTACTCCATCAATCACACTGTCGGTTCTTGCAAAGTAGATATATTCAAAAATACATAAGGATTTGTTTAAATCGGTTTTTGCATCAATATAACGAATTCCCTGAGGGTCAACCACAACCATTTCACCGGGATTAATATCTTTTACAAATTCAGCATTGCAGCTGTCAAGCGCACAAGTTTCGGACGCAAAAACATAAGTGTCATCTACCCTGCCCAGAGCCAGCGGACGGAATCCATGAGGATCACGCAGCGCAATTAATTTCTGTGCACTCATTACCAACAAGCTATAGCATCCTCTTAATTGAGGCATTGCACGAATGACCGCTTCTTCAATGGATGGCGCTTTTACACGTTCTTGCGCAATCAAATATGCAATTACTTCAGCATCATTGGAAGTTTGGAAGATGGCACCTCTATGACTTAATTCTTCTCTTAATTCAAAGGAGTTGGTTAAACTGCCGTTAAATGCAATTGCAAAATTACCTTTCGCATATCGCATTACAATTGGTTGTGCATTTTCTCTTGATTTTTGCTTTGCAGTAGAGTAACGAACATGAGAAATCGCAATTTCTCCGACCAAATCTGTAATAATTTTGTCGTTAAACACTTCATTCACAAGACCTAAATCTTTAGAGTAGGAAATAACACCGCGGTCACTTACCGCAATACCGCAGCTTTCCTGCCCACGATGTTGTAAAGCTAACAAGCCGTTGTAACAGGCATAAGCGGGTGACAACGCGCCGTCAAAAGAATATACACCAAAAACACCGCATTCCTCGTGGGGCTTAAAATCGTCAGCGTCAAAATTAAGTACAGAATTCATATTGTTTGTTCACACTCCTATGTTTCTCCAAAAGCCTATACGCATAACAAAAATACATCTATTATGCCCGTGCATGCATGTCCGTAAAAACAGAATGAGCATAAATGGGTATGCTCAATTGAAATAGTAGACTGCAAATACTGTTTTTTTCATAAATAACCAAGTTTATTTTATTATATCTGCATAGACTTTGTCAATATTTCTGTTTCATAATTCATAAACACGATACAAGTAATAATATTTGATTGCCTAATGGATGACATCTCAATAAATTGCAACCAAACTATAATTTTCCTGCAAAAAATAAGATAAACTAAAACTTTTATATTCAAAAATGAAATTTATGATAAATAAAATTGCGTTATTAGGCCGATTTTTTTAAATTTCATCTTGTAAATATAACCAAAATATGATAAAATGACAACCAGTTAATAATGATTGCAGTAGGAGGAAAAGATTTTATGTCTTATGTTAGCGAACAATTAGAAAAAGTAATACAAAAAAATCCAGACCAAGAAGAATTTCAACAAACCGTAACAGAAGTGCTTACTTCTTTGGAAAAAGTAATTGAACAAAACCCACAATACCAAAAAGAGGGTATTATTGAAAGAATTACAGAACCTGAAAGACAAATTATGTTCCGTGTTCCTTGGGTTGATGACAACGGCAATGTGCAAGTAAACCGCGGTTTTCGTGTACAGTTTAACAGCGCTATCGGTCCTTACAAAGGTGGTTTGCGCTTCCACCCATCCGTAAACCTAAGTATTATTAAATTTTTGGGTTTTGAACAAATTTTCAAAAATGCTTTGACCGGCTTGCCAATCGGCGGTGGCAAAGGCGGTTCCGACTTTGACCCAAGAGGCAGATCCGACCGTGAAATTATGGCGTTCTGTCAAAGTTTCATGACAGAATTATGCCGTCATATTGGTCCCGATGTAGACGTACCTGCAGGCGATATCGGCGTAGGTGCAAGAGAAATCGGCTATTTGTTCGGTCAATATAAGAAAATCAAAGGCAACTTTGAAAATGGTGTGCTAACAGGTAAAGGTCTCTCCTACGGCGGCAGCATTTTACGTCCTGAAGCTACAGGTTTTGGCGCTGTTTACTTCTGTAATGAAGTTTTGAAAGACAACAATGATTCTATCAAAGGCAAAACTTTTGCATTGTCCGGCTTCGGAAACGTTGCATGGGGCGCTGCAAAGAAAATTGCGGAACTTGGCGGTAAAGCAGTAACCATTTCCGGTCCTGACGGTTATATTTATGATGCCGAAGGAATTACAGGTGAAAAAGTAGATTATATGCTTGAAATGAGAGCTTCCGGAAGAGATAAAGTACAAGACTATGCAGACAAATTCGGCGTACCTTTCTATCCCGGTGAAAAACCATGGAACGTAAAAGTTGACGTTGTTATGCCATGTGCAACACAAAATGAAATTGGCATGAAAGAAGCAGAACAAATTGTAGCAAACGGCATTCAATACTATATTGAAGTATCCAACATGCCTACCACAAATGAGGCTATGGAATACCTGCAAGAGCATAAATTGATTATTGCTCCAAGTAAAGCCGTAAATGCAGGCGGTGTAGCAGTATCTGCTTTGGAAATGTCTCAAAACAGCATGCGTTTGTCATGGTCTGCTGAGGAAGTGGATGAAAAACTAAAAGGTATTATGGTAAATATCTTCAAACAATGTTCTCAAGCTGCAGAAAAATATTGCGATGACCGCCGCAATTATGTTGCAGGCGCTAATATTGCAGGCTTCTTAAAAGTAGCTGATGCAATGCTGGCACAAGGCGTTATTTAATATCGCGTAAATCATATGACAAAACCACCTTTTCTTCCCTATCGTTTTGAAAAGGTGGTTTTATTGTTTGATATTTTACAAAAAAGACCGAGGAATCTAGATTCCTCGGTCTTTTTATGAAATGATATAAATAATCATCGGTGCAATATAAACAGCTATGATGACAATTGCAAATAAAGCAAAGATAATTGGATAGGATATGTACTCCACAAAACGAATATAGCGGTATCGGTTTTTATTTAGTAAGAGTATAAATCCAATACACAACAAAATGCCTGCGGCAGATAAAATTCCTCCTGTGATAAATCCATTTGGAACATACGAAACAGTCACCGTATTCGTACCGTTTTGCAATTTGATTGCCATAAACGTATCAAATACTTGATAAATTTCTGCCTCTTCTCCATTTACTGTTGCCTTGAAACCATTTACATAGCCAATAGGCAAAAATAAATATTGATTTTCTCCCATAGCGTCTACAGTGCCTGTGAGCGTATTTCTTTTCTGTTCCAAACTGACCGCTGTTTTATTATCCATATGCTTTGTCAGCGTATCCAGTTTTATTCCAAATACACCAAATGATTTTGCTATGACATTTTTTCGTACATCTACTTTTACAACAACCGTTTCATCCGTAAACGTTCCCAATTCCAGCAATCCGTTGCTGCTTTGAGACGGATACTTACTTTGTACCAAACTTCCGTTTACATAAACATCAAAAGAGCTGTTAATGGGTTCTACCAAATTATTTGACAACTCATGGAAACAGTCAAAATATAGTGTCTGTGTGCCTTCAACAGGAATGGTATACAGTAAATAAGACGCATCAGATGACAATTCTTTTTGAATGGTATGTAACCCTTCAGAACTTTGATGATATACGATATTGTCCATAGTAATAGGCGAATAAGTCTCTGTTACATCATCGGAAGTGTGATAAATTGCTTTGAACAGTGCATTTTGAATCTCTTCCCTGGAGCCATCCGGAAGTTGAGCATAACCTTCCATATCTTCCGCGGTGAATACAGAACCAAAGGTACTTGGCAGTTCATTTTTTACGATAGAATATTTGCTGTTCTGATAAATGATTTCCTGTTCATCGGTGACATCCGTATTCAGCACAATGTGATAGCGATTTCCAAGCAAACTGTCTGTCAGCGCAGTACCGCCATTGGAGTTTACTTCCATCCAGTAGGAAGAATATCCTAATTTTTTCATTGTAAACATGTACGATTCATTGGTAAACGAAGTATAGTGGCTTAAAGAGTTATACCCCAGCGCTCCTACCATATTGACATCAAAATACTTTTTATCCATCTTTACACGATATAACTCGTTGTCGTCAATCTTATTTTGCAAATCTAAAACCGCTTCATTTGAAAAAGTGGATCTTGACGCAGAACCAAAATAAATGCTGCCGCAGAACATCACTTCCACAATAGTCATAAGACAAAGAAAAATACACATGGTCAGTTTGCGCATAAGATTTAAATAATACAGCAATAAAACAAAAAAGTAAAAAATGGCTGCGGCTAACGCAAATAAGACAAATAATCCTAATGCTGCATAAGAACCGTGCAAGGTTTTGGTGTACACGGTAAGTGTATCCCATTGTTTGAAGATTAACAAAAATCCAACTGCGGACACCACAATAATTCCTGCACTGAGACTCCCTATCATGACAGCATTTTTCTTCACGCTCATTTTTTCAACTGTATTCTTTTGATTAAAGTCGTTTAGCATATCCGCAGCAATAATCAATCCTAAAAATACGGTAATGTAGCCGTATCGTGCGGGAAATGCCTGATAACTTCCTGTGTGCCACATCTTATTGATAGGCTCTATAAAGATGGGAAGCAGCGTCAGTAAAAATAAGATACCTATAATATTTAATTTTTTCTTTTTATACTTTTTGCAAATGAAATACAAAGGAACAATGGTGATTAAAATAGCCGTACATGTAATAATCGGTACAGTAGTATATACCTCTGAAATAAAACTTCCTGAGGATAAACTTTCAATAATTCCGGTTCCCCTGCCGGATTGCAAATATTGAAGCAAAGAAGGCACCCATACAATCCCGGTAATACAAAGGACAATGAGCGTAGATACTCCGAATAAACAGATGACTTTTTTCCTTCGTTCTTTTTCTACACAGAACCATGTATACAAGCCAATTGCTAAAATTAAAAAGATAGCAACCATGTAACATAAGTAAAAATGTATGGTAATCATTGCCGTTAAAGCAATGATATACAGCAATACTTTTTCTTTTTGTATAATACGGTCCATTCCCAATAACAAGATTGGGAACATATACATCATATCCAGCCAAACCACATTTTGAAAATACATCATGGTATATCCGCAGAATGCATACATGACGGATAAAGCAATATTTTGCAATACATGCAGTGAGGTAAATTTATTTCGAAAGAACAGACTTGCTGTTCCTGCACAAACCACAATTTTTATAAATACCAGAATATTTGCAAACAAATAAATATCTTTTGTATCTATGAACGCTACCAGTAAAGAAAACGGACTGGATACAAAAAATAATAAAATTCCCCAAAAACTGGTGCCGCCTGCGTTGGCCATATTTAAAAATAAATCTGACTGGCCCGACAATACATTTTTTAAGTCCAGCAACAAAGGAACTACCTGTTGATTCATATCGCACCAGGATAATGTTCGTTGTGCAAACGGAAATAATTGAAATATCGCAAAGACAATCAAACATAAAGCTCCGGCAGCAACAGGCGGCAATAAACATTGCCAGTATTTCTTCATAGATTCACCTCGACTTATAACGCAAAACAAAGCCTGCAGGCAAGCAAGCTTTGTTTTTACAGCTTCTTTTATGACAACACAATTTTATGAAATACTTTTTTACCCTTTTTCACAATAATATAGCCGTCTTTAAAGTTTTCTGCCGTAAATTGTTCTGTAGGATTGGTAATTTTTACATCATTGACAGAGATGCCTCCTTGTTCTACCAAACGGCGGCCTTCTTTCTTGGAAGGAGCTAAATTTGCTTTCATGAGCATATCCAGAATGCCCAATTGGCCGTCTGCAAAGTCGGCAGCAGTGAAAGTGGTGGACGGCATATTATCTGTATTTGCACCAGAACCAAACAAAGCACGGGCACCTTCTTGTGCTTTTGCTGCTTCTTCCTCCCCATGAATTAACTTTGTAACTTCATATGCAAGTACTTCTTTCACAGCATTTAATTCACTGCCTTCTTTTTTTGCATATTCATTGATTTGTTCCATTGGCAAGAAGGTTAGGATTTTCAAACACTTGATAACATCAGCGTCATCTACATTTCTCCAATATTGATAGAAATCAAACGGACTGGTTTTTTCAGGATTGAGCCAAACAGCGCCTTTTTCTGTCTTTCCCATTTTTTTACCTTCACTTGTGGTCAGCAGTGTAAAGGTCATTCCGTATACTTCTTTTTGGTCGGAACGGCGTACCAGTTCCACACCGCCTATGATATTGCTCCATTGGTCATCTCCGCCTAATTGCATGACACAATTGTATCTGCGGTTTAATTCCAAAAAGTCATAGCTTTGCATGAGCATATAGTTTAGTTCAAAGAAAGAAAGTCCTCTTTCCAAACGCTGTTTATAGCATTCAAAAGACAACATGCGGTTCACGGAAAAATGAACGCCGACTTCACGCAAAAATTGAATATAGTTCAAATCCAAAAGCCAGTCTGCATTGTTTGCCATAATTGCTTTTCCATCTGAAAAATCAATCAAGCGTGACATTTGCTTTTGAAAACAACTGATATTATGTGCAATCTCTTCTTTTGTCAGCATTTTACGCATTTCAGTTTTTCCTGATGGGTCCCCCACCATACCGGTTCCTCCGCCAAACAGCGCAATTGGAGTATGTCCCGCTTTTTGCAAGTGAGACATGACCATGATTTGCACAAAATGGCCTACATGCAAACTATCTGCGGTAGGGTCAAAACCAATGTAAAATGTTACTTTATCATTGTTCAGCAATTCTTTAATTTTTTCTTCGTTTGTTGTTTGGGCAATTAATCCTCTTTCCTGTAGTTGATCAAAAACTCCCATAATAACCTCCTAAATTACAATTTATGACGTCTTTTGCAGGGATATAAAAAAGCCCCCTGCAAGTTATGCAGAGGGCGAATCAATCGCGGTACCACCTCAGTTTACCATACTCTCACAAGCATGGCCTTACAGGTATGAAAACATACCTTAGCTGTAACGTGCAGACACGGCATGTCCCTACTGATGATAAGTTCAGGACAGCAGCTCAGGAATGTATGTTCAGGTTACCTCTGGATTTGCTCACACCAACCGCAAATTCTCTGTACCGGTAACAGTAACCCTACTTTTTTCCATCAACGCTATTAAAAAATATTATAATGAAACAGATTTGCATTGTCAAGTCAAATGGCCGAACAAATTGCTTACGATTTCAGCTGTTTTGCAGAATCAATCATCTCTTGTGCATTCTGCAGTAACAATGGTGTGATTGCCTGACCGCCAATCATACGAGCAATTTCTTTTATTTGAGCCTCCTTGCTCAATGGTATTACCTGCGTATAGGTTTTATTTTCTGTAACCTGTTTTTGAATCAGAAGATGATAATCGGCCAAACAAGCAATTTGTGCCAAATGTGTAATACATATCACCTGAGCGTATCTGGAAACTTCGTGCAATTTTAAACCTACCTTTTGGGCTGCACTGCCGCTGATTCCTGTATCGACTTCATCAAAAATCATAGTGTCCAAATCATCATGGGCAGACAGCACAGTCTGTATAGCCAGCATAATACGGGACAATTCACCGCCCGATGCTATTTTGGCAATGGGTTTTGCAGGCTCTCCCGGATTGACTGAAATAAGAAACTGAATCTTATCACAGCCGTTGCTGTTAAGCGGAACTCTCTCTTGCTCTACCTGAAACTCAATGCCGGGCATATTCAAAAACTGTAATTCATGCTTCACTTTTTTTGTAAATTGCTCTGCCGTTTTTTTACGTTTGTCAGACAATGTTTTTGCTAACTGAATCGCCTTTTCCTTCAAGATTTCATACGTTTCATTTAATTGAATCAACGTTTCTTCGGAATGATTGATTTGATTCAATTCTTGTCTGCATTTTTCCAAAAACGCTAACATTTCCTCTGTTGTTTGTCCGTATTTAATTGACAAGCGGTATAATAAATCCAAACGAGTTTCGATTTCAAGCAGTTCGGATGCATCAAATTCCATTTGGGATTCCTGCTCCCGTAAAGCATCACTAACATCTTCCAACCCATAAGATAATTCGTGTAATTTTTGAATGATTGGATTTAATGCAGGTAAATATTGCTCGGAGTCCTGCAAAGAAGCGGTAATTGCAGTCAGCGTAGACAAAACACCATCAAAAGATTCATCTCCGTCAAGAGCAGCTTTTGCTGCGGTAATGGCAGAAGCAATTTTCTCAGCGTGCATCATTGTGGTTTTGCGCTCCATTAATTCTTCTTTTTCATTTTCACGCAAATTGGCTTGTTCCAATTCTTCAATTTGATACGTCAGCAAATCAATACGGCGCAGCTTTTCCGCTTCGTCGGTTGCATGTGCTCCTATTTCAGACTGAATCTGTTTTAACTCCTGATACACACTGCGATATTCCTTTACCAATGTGTTTAAATCACCCGATTCATCAATATAATGAATATGGAGTTCGGGAGAAAGCAAATGATAACTTTCATGCTGACCATGAATATTCATTAATGTTTTTCCCAGTTCTTTTAAAGCGGAAACGGTAGCAGGACGTCCATTGATTCTGCAAGTGCTTTTTCCTTCTGCCTGAATGGTTCTGTGAATCAAAACAGAACCATCCTCTTCCGGTTCAAAACCCAGTTCCTGCAGCTTATTGATTGCTTGTTCGGTTAAGTCGGTGAACAATCCGCTGACAAAAGCAGACTCCGCCCCACTTCGAACCATATCTTTGGATGTGCGTTCTCCCAAAATACCATGCATGGAATCAATGATAATAGATTTTCCTGCGCCGGTTTCGCCTGTTAAGATATTGAATCCTTTATGAAATTCAATGGTTGCTTTTTCAATGACTGCAACATTTTCAATATATAATTGTGAAAGCACAGCATTCACCTACCCACGCATAATATTCTTTAATTGAACGGTTGTTTCATTGGCCGCTACGATATCTTTACATAAAATAAAAATGGTATCATCTCCGGCTAACGTACCTACAATGCCTGACAAATACATTGCTTCCAAAGCAACACAAATGGCCTGTGCCATACCCGGCATACATTTTACTGCAATCATGTTCATTGCAGGTTCAATGGATTCAATGGCATCTGCAAATAATGAGTCAAATTTGGGCGGTGTTGGTCTTGTCGGTTCTTTTCCCGTAGAATATTTGTACTTCCCATTTCCGGAAAGCATTTTTACAAGACGCAACTCTTTGATATCTCTGGAAACGGTTGCTTGTGTGACGTCAAATCCTGCCGACTGCAGATGTCTCATTAAATCTTCCTGTGTATAAATATCATTGTTATGAATTAATTCCAGCAATTTAGCGTGACGTTTCGCTTTCATTGGAAGTACTCCTTTCACCAAGCTTTTCTCTGGCGACTTCATAAAAATTGCGATGTTTTAATTTAATCAGCTTTGTAGTCAATGAAGAACGTTTGATTTGTATTACTTCATTTTCTTCCATATGCGCCACACAGTCTCCGTCGAGGGTTAAAATCATATCGCTGTTGTACTGAGATGTTGCAGATATAAACAATTCCGTATCCGCACCAAATACAACTGTGCGACCAAATATAGAATGGGGGCATATGGGCGTTAGCAGAATACCTTCCATTGTGGGATCCATAACAGGACCGCCAGCTGAAAAGGAATAAGCGGTGGAACCCGTAGGAGTGCTTACAATCAGACCGTCAGCTCGATATTGGCAAACGGTTTCATGCTGATACGAAACGGTTAAATCCAAAATGCGGGATAAAGAACCACGTGCGACAATCGCATCATTTAATACTTGATACGTTTGTTTTTTACCGTTTTGGTAAAACGAAACTTCAAGCATCATACGTTCTTCCACCGTGTAGTCTCCGTCCATCAGACGCTCCAAACTGCACAGTTCATTGGTTTCCAACCCTGCAACATAACCGAGACGACCAACATTAATGCCAAGTACAGGTTTATTGGCAGCCGAAGCATATTTGGAAGCATGTATAATCGTTCCGTCTCCGCCTATGGCAATGACAATATCACAATGTTCTACCAGTTCTTCAATTTCCTGATAAAAACTAACCGGCTGCTGTGCAAACTCTTGTTTCATTTCATCATGCATGAAAAGCTCGGCGCCAAGACGATGTAAAATATCAATGCTTTGCAAGGTATATTTACGAGCATCTTTTTTGCTCAAGTTTGGGATAACTGCAAGTTTCATTATGATTCACCGCCATTTAATTGCTGATGTGATTGCGCAACCAAGGATGAAATATCCGTATGAGACATATCTTCAGGATGTTCCGATTTACGAATATAAATTAAATATTCAATATTTCCCTCAGGACCTTTCACGGGAGAAAAGGTAATGTCAATGACAGAAAAGCCCTGTTCCAAAACAAAATTATGAATTTTTTCAATGACTTCCTTATGCACGGCAGAGTCACGTACAACGCCTTTTTTCCCTACTTTTTCTTTGCCTGCTTCAAACTGCGGTTTGATTAAGCACACCATTTCACCCTGTTCAGACAAAAATTGGTAGGCAACAGGCAGAACCAAAGTCAAAGAGATAAAAGAAACATCTACACTGGCAAAATCAATATCATCAGGCACTTGCTCTCGAGTGATATAGCGTATATTGGTACGTTCCAGATTTACCACATTCGGGTTTGTCCTTAATTTCCACGCAAGCTGTCCGTAACCAACGTCAATGGAATATACTTTTTTCGCACCGTTTTGCAGCATGCAATCGGTAAATCCGCCGGTGGAAGCGCCAATATCCATACAAATTTTATCTTTCAATGAAATATCAAAGGTATGCATGGCTTTTTCCAGTTTTAATCCGCCGCGGCTGACATAAGGCAATCCGCCGCCGCGCACTTCAATTTTTGCATCTTCCGAGACAGGCGTTCCGGGCTTATCAGACTTTTGATTGTCCACATAAACTTGTCCCATCATGATTAACGTTTTGGCTTTTTCTCTGCTTTCAGCCAATCCCATATCAAATAATAAACAGTCTAAGCGTTTTTTCTCACTCACAATGTGCACTCCGATACTATGGTTTCTACCATGCTGTCTTTATCCAGTTTCAGCAGTTGATGCGCCTCTTTCATGGTAGCTTGTTTTACAAATTGATTGTCAATGGCGGTTACATGATAACTCCCTTTAAACTCAGTATCATGCAGCAAAAAATAAAAATGTTCTGCCAAGCCGCCTTGCTGAATTCCTTCTTCAAAAAAGTATAGATGTTTTGCCTTTGCAGCCTCCAAAACAGCCGCTTTGTCAACAGGTTTTATACGGTTTAATTTGATAATACGCACAGATATTCCACGACTTTTTAGTTCTTCCAAAGCAAGACACGCATTGGAAAAAATACGTCCGTATGTCACAATCACATGTTCTGCCGACTCATCTCCGTAGCAGTCAAAGGAATTTCCCGTTATTTGAAAATCGGACGGTTTGTATAACTCTTTTCCTCTCGGATAGCGAACTGCAACAGCGCCGTCACATTCTTTTACGGCTGCATCCAAATCCATACGCAGTTCATCATAATACGCAGGAGAATATACAGTTAAATTTGGTACTGTATTCAAAAACGCAACATCAAATACTCCTTGATGCGTTTCTCCGTCCTCTCCCACAATACCCGCACGGTCTATGGCGAATATCACTTTTACATTTTGTATGGCAACGTCATGAATGATTTGGTCATACCCGCGCTGCAAAAATGTAGAATAAACCGCAAATACAGGCAACGAACCGCCTGCCGCCAAACCGCCTGCAAAACAAACGGCATGTTCCTCCGCAATGCCCACATCAAAAAAGCGTTTGGGGAACCGAATACCAAATTCGTTTAATGCCGTACCTGTTTGCATTGCAGCAGTAATGGCACAAATTTGGTCATTTTCTTCTGCCAGTTTACAAATATGCTCTCCGAATGTATTGGAAAACGATTCCCCCGACACAGCGGAACCTTCTCCTGTTGCCACATCGAACTTAGAAACGCCGTGGAACGTATCCGGGCGTTCTTCCGCGAATGCATATCCTTTTCCCTTGTTGGTAACCATATGCAGCAGTACAGGCTGATGCATACGTTTTGCATTTTCCAGTACATGAATTAAGTTTTCTACATCATGACCGTCAAACGGACCATAGTAAGCAAAGCCCATATCCTCAAAAATTGTGGTATTGTAAAGCATTTGTTTTACAATTTTCTTTGATTTTTTTACTACACGATACATAGGCGCACCAATCACAGGCAAATGGTCCAGAGCTTTTTCCACATTTCCTTTTGCCTGCAAATAGGACGGCTCTGTACGGATGCTTGTAAGATAGCGAGACATGGAACCCACGTTGCGGGAAATGGACATTTTATTATCATTTAAAATAACAATAAAATTCTTATAGCAGTTTCTGGTATATCTGCCCGCATTGTTTAGTCCTTCATACGCCATGCCGCCTGTTAACGCGCCGTCTCCAATGACTGCAATGACATGGTCGTCCCGCTTATGCAAACGTTTTGACTGCGCAATACCCAAAGCAGCAGAAATAGAAGTGCTGGCATGACCAACATCAAACGCATCGTATTTGCTTTCACTGCGTTTTGGATAACCGGAAATGCCGTCTTTGGTTCTTAAACCGCTGATATCGTCTTTTCTTCCCGTTAAGATTTTATGCGCATAAGATTGATGTCCTACATCCCAGACAATCGCGTCATTGGGCACATCAAATACACGGTGGAGCGCAACCGTAAGTTCCACTACGCCAAGATTGGAAGCCAAATGACCGCCGTTGTCCGAAACAGCACTTATTATTTTTTCACGAATTTCATGACAAAGCATAGGAAGTTTGCGAACAGGTATTTTACGCAAATCTTCCGGAGAATTTACCATTTTTAAAAGGTAATCCATATTGCATACCCCATTAATATAACACAATTTTACTGAGCAATACCTGCTCTTTGTTTTGCAGCAGTCACTGTATTTTTCAGTAACATTGCAATGGTCATTGGACCAACTCCGCCCGGAACAGGAGTAATAAAAGATGCCTTTTTCTCTACCGCATCAAAATCAACGTCTCCGCACAATTTTCCGTTTTCATCACGGTTCATGCCAACGTCAATCACAACTGCCCCGTCCTTTACCATATCTGCAGTCACAAATTTTGCTTTTCCCACCGCAGCTACCAAAATGTCCGCCTGACTGCAAACTTCTGCTAAATTTTCAGTACGGCTATGGCATATGGTCACGGTACCGTGTTCATGTAGCAGAAGCATAGACATTGGTTTACCTACAATATTGCTTCTGCCAATAACAACACAGCGTTTTCCTTTAATAGAAACACCTGTGGAATGAATCAGCTCAATAACGCCAGCAGGAGTACATGGCAAAAAACTGTAATCACCAATCATAATACGTCCCACATTCACAGGGTGAAACGCATCTACATCTTTTGCAGGATTGATATTTTCAATCACCAATTGTTCGTCCAGACCTTTTGGCAAAGGAGACTGCACCAAAATACCGTCTATATCTTGTTTTTCGTTTAGTTTGTGTACCAAATCCAATAATTCTTCTTGCGTGGTCTCTGCCGGTAACGCGTATTCTTCCGAATGAATTCCAACTGCCTGACATGCAAGCTTTTTGTTTTTTACGTATGTTTTGGAAGCGGGATCTTCACCAACAATCACAACTGCCAAACCGGGATGAATCCCCTTGTCTTTCAGTTGTTTTACTTCTTCTGCAACTTGCTCTTTTACTTTTGCAGATACTTCTTTTCCATTAATGATTGTCGCCATTTTGATTTGCTCCTTTGTTGTCTTTTTCATCTGCTTGTTTGGTTGTTTCTTCCGTAGACTGATTGTCGATAATCTCATGAATCACTTGATTGTTCACTTCAATTTCGTTATCTGCTTGTTCTTCTGCGGAAACGCTTTCCTGTGGTTCCATTGAAACGGGAGACGTTTTTTCCTGCACGGTTGATTCCTCTTTTACTGTTTTTGAAACATGCTCTTTTTTGGTATCATGAGAATCTTTGTGTTCTTTATGGTTCGTTTCTTTTTTACGGCGGTCTTTTTTCTCTGCAGGCTCGAACTTAGATAGAGGATTCATGGCAGCAACTCGTTCTACATTTGCAGCCATGACTTGCTTGAGTCCGCATCCTGCCAAAATTCTTCGATTTCGGAATACAATAAGAAGAACAATACCAGCCAAAATCGTTACAACGGCCACCAACTGAGAAACTTTAATCGGAAGATACGGCACATACAAACTATCTGTTCTCAGTGCTTCGATAAAAAATCTGCCTGTTCCGTACCAGATAAGATATAATAAAAAGGTTTGTCCGTCGTATTGACGGAATTTTGTAGTAAAAATATGAAGTACGATGAATCCCAGTACACACCACATGGATTCATAAAAAAAGCAAGGATGTACAGGGGAATCCGGCGAAACCGCCAGAGTATTTTCACTCACCATTCCCCAAGGCAAAGAGGTCGGTCCACCAAATGCTTCTTGGTTGACAAAATTTCCCCAACGTCCGATTGCTTGTCCAATCAAAAAGCCGAGCACACCGATATCCAGTACCGCAAGCACATTTTGTTTTCGGAATTTGGCAAACAGACCGCCAACCAATAAGGCGCCTATAATACCGCCATATATGCCCAATCCACCTTCATGGATATAGAAAATACTGATTGGGTCTTTGATAAATTTATCACCCGGATAAAAGATAACATAATATAAGCGGGCGCCGATGACGCCTGCAATTAATCCGACAATGATTGTATCCAGTAATCTGCTGCGGTTAATATTCATTTTTTTACACATGACCATTGCATAGATTACCGCTAATAAAAATCCTGTTGCAATGAGCAATCCGTACCATTTGATTTCAAAGGATCCAATCGAAAAAGCGGTTGAGTTGATGTCAAAACTCCAACCCAAACCTGGGAATTCCACATGACTCATTATTTTGCTTCCTCCATAAGGGTAATCGGCTCAACGATGGACAAGGCTGCATATTGTTCCAACATATGCGTCTGCAAACTTGCAGTTACCTCTTCCAGTGTAATTTCTGCCAATGCGTCAATATATTCAAACAATTCACGGTTGGAAAAAGAAAGTGCGATTAAGCAGTTTGCAATTGTCTCTGAGCTGTTCAAAGCCGCTACATTTCGTCCGTAGATTGCTTTCTTTGCTCTTTCAAAATCCACCTTTGGAATGCCTTCTTTTCTTAAGCGATTTACTTCGTTTTTGATACATTCTGCAACTTGGTCAGGATTTTTTGATTCCCCTGCAAAAATAACACTCGCATAGCCGGGACCTTCAAAAAATTCATAACTGAAGGAGGATTCATTGATTAAGTTGGATTGCTGCAATTCACGGAACAAAGGAGACGCTTCCGAAGCTAAAATTTCCAGCAATAGCTCCACAGCAGCCAACTCTTTCACAGTTCTTCTGTTTTTACCTGCCTCTTCCTTAAAGCCGAATTGGAATAAAGGCGTTGCAACAGATAATGCTTGTGTTACTTTACCCTTTACAACGCTGCGTGGTTCTTCCTCAAACACACGGTCTACAGTAAACGGCTCGGCCGGTTTACAATATTTATCAACCAGTTTTAATACGGTTTCTTTATCAATATTGCCGGCCACACATAAAGCCATATTATGCAGGTCATAAAAAGTATGGTAGCATTGATACAGCAATTCCGGGGTAATATGAGAAATACTTTCAACGGTTCCTGCAATGTCGATTTTAACAGGATGTGTGTGATATAAAGCCCCCAGTAAATTAAACATCACACGCCATTGAGGGTCATCGTCATACATACGGATTTCCTGCCCTATAATTCCCTGTTCTTTTTGAACGGTTTGTTCCGTAAAATAAGGAGACTGGACAAAGTCCAATAAGATTTCCAAAGATGCTTCTACATTTTCCGTACAAGAAAATAAATAGCAAGTCATATCAAAGGAAGTATACGCGTTAGCGGAAGCGCCTGTTTTTGCATAACGTGCAAAAGCATCTCCGTCTTCACTTTCAAATAATTTGTGCTCCAAAAAGTGCGCAATACCTTCCGGCACTGTGTGAACAGTATCTTCGTCAGAACGGCGGAATTGATTGTCAACAGAACCGTATTTGGTTCCAAATACCGCATACGTAGAATTGCTGTTTTCTTTTGGATAAATAAAAACAGTCAAGCCGGACGGGTGTTCTAATTTATAGTAAGTGTCTCCAACACGTTTTCCTGTAATGGTTTGTAAAGACATAATATCACTCCTCTTCAGTTCCAACCAAACGATAAATGGTATCCAGTGTTACTTTTTGTGCGGCTGCAATAATTTCCTCACGAGTTACTTTACTGATTTCCTCCGCAGCTTGTTCCGGAGTTTGCGTATCCGGCATAAAAATTTGGGAGATATACCAGCTTTCGGTACTGCCCAAATAATCGCCTATGGTACGGTAACTGTTACATACGCTCAATTTTGCTGACTGAAGTTCTTCCTCTGTAAAGTTTCCTTTCTTCATTTCTTCCAATTGATTTAAAATCTCATTTTTGGCAGCTTCAATATTTTGGGTCTCTACGCCGCTTTCCACAGTCATAATGCCTTTGTTGCTGTTGTATCTGGCTGCGCAATAATAGCAAAGGCTCATCTTTTCACGAACATTTAAAAATAGTTTGGAATGGGGCGTACCACCGAACATTGCAGTCATTAATTTTGCTGCAACAATTTCTTTTTGCGGTGCGGCAATTTGAGTACGGAAACCCATAACCAATTTAGATTGTGCCACTTCCATACTTTCGCTGATATCTTTTACCTCTGTTACATCTGTAACAATATCAGAAGAACAAGTAACCACCTGGCTGCGGTCCACTTTTTCAAATGCTGTTTGAAACCCTTGGAATACCAAGTCAGGATTACAGTTGCCCAATGCCATAATACGAATGCGAGCATGGGAAATCAGATAAGACCAAGCCTCTTTTAAATCGTTTGGCTGCAATGCGCGTACTGCATCTTTGGAACCAAAACGCGGAATACCATATGGCTCTTTATCGCACATAATTTCTTCGCAGCGATGCTTTGCATAGATACGTTTATCATTGAATTCTGAATCAATCAATTCAATTGTTTGGCGTATTTCTTGATTAAAATCTTCCTGACGGAACGTACCGTTTTCAAACGGAGGGTCAAAAATAATACTGCACATCAATTCAGCCAGTTCTTTTGAAACAGATTCTCCGTTTAGTGTAAATTGGTCTGCCAATCCTACAGTAGAAATACTCAATAATTGCGTATCCCCCAATTTTTGCACCTCTGCATTGAGGCTTGCGCCGTATAATTCGGAAAGGCGCTGGCTTAATTTTGTATAATCGGGATACTGTTTACTTGCGCGGCATAATAACGCAGGCAAAACAGCATTGGCGGAAATATGATTTTTATCTATTGGTAACATAAAATGAACGGAGATTCTCATTGTTTTAAAATTTGTATTTTGAATACTTTGAAAATCGACACCGTTACATACAACACGTTGGTTGATTTCACTCATGAATACTCAACTCCAATTTTTGATATTTTATTAGAATAAAATTTAATATATTATAGCATAGAAAAATCAGGTATGAAAGAAAATTCCAATGAAAACTTATAAATATACAATGAATTTACAGAATATTTTCAATCATTACCATTGATGTTATCATTATCTTAACCATATTTTGTGTAAAAACAAATAAAGAGCGTGAAATAACGCCCTTTACAAAAGTCATATTATTTTGTTTATAATTGTTCTAAAGCTTGGGATAAATCATCCAGAATATCTTGAGGATTTTCAATGCCGACAGATAAACGAATCATATTCGCTTTTACACCGGCTTCTTCCAGCTGTGCATCAGATAATTGACGATGAGTCGTGCTGGCAGGATGCAATACGCATGTGCGCAAATCGGCAACATGAATGACAATGGAAGCAAGTTTCAAACCCTCCATAAATTTGGCAGCTTCTTCTCTTCCGCCTTTTACACCAAATGAAATAACACCGCACGTACCGTTTGGCATATATTTTTGTGCAAGTTCATAATAAGGATTGCTTTTTAAACCCGGATAGTTAATCCATTCCACTTTTGGATGATTCTCCAAAAATTCAGCAACAGTCTGCGCATTGGAGCAATGACGTTCCATACGCAGTGCCAAAGTTTCCAAACCTAAATTTAATAAAAATGCATTTTGCGGTGCTGCCTGTGCGCCAAGGTCACGCATTAAGTGAGTACGTGCCTTTACAATATATGCGGCATTGCCGAAACGTTCCGCATAAATCACACCGTGATAGGATTCATCCGGTTCTGTAAATTCAGGGAATTTTCCGTTTTTCCAGTCAAAATTACCGCTGTCCACAATAGCTCCGCCCAATTGTACAGCGTGACCATCCATATATTTGGAAGTAGAATGTACTACGATATCGGCACCAAATTCAAACGGACGACAGTTGATTGGAGTAGGAAATGTATTGTCTACAATTAAAGGCACTTGATGTGCATGAGCGCAATCTGCATATAACGCAATGTCTGTGACCACCAATGACGGATTGGATAATGTCTCAACAAATACACATCTGGTATTATCGCGAAAAGCGGCATTAATTTGGTCAGCTGTCGCATTCGGCTGCAAAAAGGTTACGTCAATGCCTAACTCTTTTAATGTTTTATAAAACAAGTTGAAGGTACCGCCATAAATTGCGCTGCAACAAACCATATGGTCACCTGCATGACATATATTCAAAACCGCAATTGTAGAAGCAGCTTGTCCTGATGAAGTAATCATCGCTCCTACTCCACCCTCTAAAGCAGCAATTTTCTTCTCCACGGCATCCAAGGTTGGATTGGCTAAACGTGTGTAGAAAAATCCATCTACTTCAAGGTCAAACAATTTCCCCATAGTTTCTGCACGGTCATATGTATATGTAGTGCTTTGTGCAATCGGTACTACTCTGGGTTCACCGTTTTTTGGTTCATAGCCTGCATGAATGCATGTGGTATCCGGTTTTAGCTGTTTCATAACTTAAAAATCCCCCCATATTAAACTTTAGGAAAACCAGCCCTTTACAAATCCCATTGCAAAGTCCGTAAGTGCTACTACACCCCAAATGACCAATCCAAATGCAACTGCTGCTACAATACGTAATACCCACTTTTTCCCTTTGCTCAGCTTTGGTTTTTGTTCGTTTGCATCGGCATTTTCTTCCCCTTGATAAGGAGCGTGCTTTTTTAAATCTTCCAATACAATATATAACGTTTCATTTGCCTTTTCCCAATCTGCATATTGTACGAACAGTTCAAACACACCCTCTTCAATGGTAGGTTTCCTATCAATGTAAATCCCTCTGGCACGAAATGCGTCTAAAATTTCATTAGATTCAGCATACATGGCAGCAGTTAATAAAACCAAATTTCCGGGCTTTGGTTCTGTAAGCAGTTCATTACAATTCGAACAAGTTGTCCCGTTTTCATATAATGCATGGCATTTGGAACAATATAGCATAGGTGTAATCACTTCCATTCTTGGTAATTATCATACCATAGGAGATATATTGTTACAAGTATTGGTTTTTCATAAAATACAAAATATCAGCTGGTAAAATACCAACTGATATTTTTGTAACCTATTCTTTAGAGATATACATACCGGAGATAGAATAAACCGTACCAGCATTATCAATAGTAATTAGATGTCCATCAGCACCTAAAGTACCATGAGTGGAATCAGCCTCTAATAAACAGGAGCCTTGCTGTGTAAATCCACTCCATATGTTATCAATGTTAGTAATGATAACATGAAGTTGCTGCCACAAATTTGGATCCGTTTCAAATGGTAAACCATCAATATAAGCATTACCTCTATTTCCCGGATTGGTAATGGTAATCCTGCCTACCACATATACCAATTTTCCAAATTTGTAATAATATCCATATGAAGTATAAGAACCATCAAAATCCCAAGTATACCTGTTGATTTGCGGCGTCCATTCCCCACTTATAAAGAAATCATCAAATGTTGGCATTTGTACCAACTTACCGTCAGAGTTCAAAGAAGCAACTCCATTTGCAATCCCAACTGTATTTGATGCAATCGCTCCTACGTCAGTTGCACTTAAAGCAACATTTGCGGAAAGAGGTTTTCCGTTAATGGTTCTGCCGGTGGGAACTGCCCCAACATCGGACGCCGTCGGCATTTGTACCAACTTACTATTGGAATTTAAGGTAGCAACACCATTTTCCTTTCCCAACAAAGATACGTCTACTGCTCCGGTATCCGCCGCATTCAGTACAATATCAGAACTTAAAGGTTTACTGTTTACAGTTCTGCCGATGGGAACTGCTCCAATATCAGATGCTGTCGGCATCTGTTTTAGTTTGCCGCTTTCATCCAAACCCGCAGCTCCGTTAGAGACATTCAATTTTGCAACATCCAATTTTGTATTTTGTAAACTCTGAATATCAGATTTTAATTCTGTTTTCAAATCTAACACAACACCTGTGGTTGCATAGGCGTCTGCTGTTACCTGAACCGTAATTTGATTTGTGTTTGCCACAATCAGACGTACCACGTAATCATTAACATAGTTTGGACTTTCTTGATTGGAAGGAATGATATCAGGCTGATTTTCTGCTGCCTGTATTACCATAAACAATACCTCATCTTCTTGATTTTCCAGTTTTGCGTAAATACCAATTTGATATAAAGAAAAACCAGTTAAAATATTTTGATTGCTGAGTGTTATGCGAAATTGTAAATTACTTTCAATGGATTGTGATGGATAAAGAACCATATCTTTCGGATTTTGAATGCCGGTTAGTTCTTCTAAACTGCCTTCTGTTCTTGTATCACCACATTCAGCTTTTGTTATTACAAGATGCTGTTCAGAAATATAAGACAATAAGTTTTTTCCCGCATTTGTAATAACGGATGTCCATTTAGATGTTGACATTACAAATCACCTCCTGTTTGTAACTTCCGATTGCTGTTCCAACATAAAGTGTTGAAGGCAATGAAGTCATTTCAATTAATGTTTCTTGTAAATGAGCCGGTTTCAGCTCTCTAATCGCTTTCAAAAAACCATCTTTATTTTCAATGGCTGATGCTGTTCCGTCAAACTTAATTTCAAAACGGAACTCGTCGTTGTATTCAATTATCTCTACATCGCTGTTACAAAAGCTCTTTGCAACGTTTTTCATCATTTCTAACGTTGCAGTCCCATTCCCACGCAATTTTGATAAAATACAAGCTCGTCTAAACTCCAAACTACGGGTGGTATCAGCCTCAATTCCATATAAATATTCCCATATAGGTAACGACCAAGTTGCAGTTTGGACATTTAATTGATTTAAAAATTCTTCACGCTGCATCCATGCAGAATTTATCTGCTTGGTAAATGTATTTTGTAAATCGACTACTTCCGGACTGTTCTGATAAAAGTCAGGTAATTGCTCAATAAGGGGACGTATTGCCTTGATTCCATCTCTTGTCATGTTAAGAACCCTCCCGTTTGTATACTTCCACATGATTGATAGTGATTGACTCCAAAGAAGGTACTTGATTAAAATCAATTTCAATGACGCCTTGGTTTTCATCATCAGTTACACCGTTGATAAGAAACGAAGTGTAATCATCTACTAAATCGACATTTAAAATCATATAAGAGATTCTGTGAAAATTAATGTTGTACTCTTGAAAAGCAATATTCTTCAAGTAAGCATCCAACAAATTTTTAAACTGTTCACCAATGGACAAAATTGCTTTTTCTTTCCTTTTTTCGTCCATTTCTTCTTCATTTACCAATTTCACAGTTGCATGAACAGAAATAGGAAATCGTTTTGCACTTTCTACAAACACAGTTGCACCAATAGGGCGAACTGTCTCTATGTATGCCTTACAGTTATTTTCAATGACTGTATCAACCGGTTCACTGTCTTTTCCAAGAATTAAAATCAACAATTGATTCGCTTTGTCTTGATATTTTTCAATGACTCTCGCAGACTCTACCCCTGCAACTGATAAAGCCCATTTTTCATAATCATAAATATTACCGCTTGTACTTGGTTTTCTTAAATATTGGTATAAACGTTCTACCAGTTCTGCATCTGTTTCGGGGTCTGTACCTCCGTTCGCGCTTGTAGAGGTAACGGTGGGCAAGGAGCTTTGCGAAACAGCGAACTGATGAATGCTGTTTTCCGGAACGTTGTACTGTGCCCCTACTTCTCTTGCAGTTACTTCACCGCTTCCTTCCCCATTTGATATTTCAATCGGATTTGTATTTACAAATATCAAACCGCTATCTGTTGCAAATTCTGTATTGGCTTCTATCGTCATATCAGATTCATGATGCAGAGTAACCGTGGCGATTGCTTTTGTTCCTTCTTTTCGTTTGATGCCATATTCTTCACAACGTTTATCTATGTACTCTCCGGATGTTTCATCTACAAATGCAATTGGCAGCATAGCTCCCATAGAACAGTATAAATTCCAAATTTGATAAGCTACCGCGCTTACCATTTCATTGGTATAACTGCCTTCCCGTTTGTCTGCATCAGATGTCATATCTTCTAAAATTTTGTTTTTTATTTCCTCGTATGTTTGGGTATTGAACTCAAGCATTGACTTTCACCTCCCCATAACGTGTATTTAGTATGCACGAAATTGACAATACATCATTTGTAAAAGATACGCTTACTTCTTTTACATCAGTAATATAAGGATTTTCCGTTAGAGTTTGGCGCACATAACGCATGGCTTCACTCTGTTTCAATTCTTCCGATACTGTTTGTCCAATTAATGATTCTAACTGACATCCGTAATTCCAACTGTAAATTGGATAACTATATTTTTGTACATGCAGCGCTTTCCAAGCCCAAACCAATACAGCTTCTTTTCCCGTAATCCATTTGGGACTTCCATTTTTATAAATTGGAATATTATGTTCAAAATCCCATGCAATTTCTTTATACATGGGTAAAGATGCATCTTTCAATTCCAGTTCCGGCTGAATCATTGGAAATAAATTCATCCATTCACCACCTTACACAAAACCAAATGCATAGAATCGTCTTGATTGCTTACCGTAATCAATTGCTCTCCTATATTTGGTTTTGTTTCTTCATTTAATAAAGTTTGATTGATTAACAGTTCTGTTCCACTGCACGGAATACCACCAATTTTGACTGTAAACGGAGAATGATTTAACAATGTACTGATACGAAATGTTTGAAAGACTGAACGCTGTCGTTGGTTAACATCATTTCTCTGCATATTAATTAAAGCTGAAAAAGGATTCTCTTCCATATTTCTCCTCCTATGTCGGATCTGTACCTGATTCTTTTTCGTCCATGACATTTTTTAAATTTAAAACCAATTTATTCAAGTAAATTCCATTTTTCCATGTATGAGTGTCACCATCAATGTAAAACAGTCCATTGATTCCCGTATAAGGTTCTTTGACAATGACAGAATTTCCGGTAATATTACGGATATCTCCAAGATTGTTCACCGTAATTTTTTGGGTTACTCCGTTGTCATCCAAAGTTTTTTGTGCTTTGTCCGAGACATCATCTTTTCCTTGGGACATGTAATTTTGCATAAGACCATAAAGTTTTATATATTCATCATTTTTCATGGTTTTAATCAAATTGTCATTGGAATCATAAATGACTACCTGATTTACCATATTTTGAATGCTTTCAGATACACTTGCATCCATTAAATTTGAGCCGCCTTCCAATACCAAAGTATTTTTTTGACCTTCTTTTTCGCGAATGCAAAGCTTTGTACCTTCAAATCTGGTAATATATTTTTTATGTGTTTTTTCAGATGCAATGGTATATGCGCTTTGAATGATATCGTATAAATTGCGTCCAATAAAATTTTTCGTAATGGAAATTCCGGTGGATGCAATGTCTCCTACAGGAATGCTGAAATCTCCGCAAATTCTCCGCGCGATTGCCTCAGGAGTTTGATTGGTAAATTTATAGGTAGCTTCATTTTTCTTTAAGTAAAATCCCCTGTCAAAGCAAGTAACATCAATGGTATTTCCATTGGTGCTTTTTTGCCTGCTGAAGATATTTCCTTGAAACATAATCTCATTATTCTCCGTTAAGGTGACAGCATTTCCCAATTCGCAACGAATGGAAGGAATGCTGTTGTCGATTGGAGAAGATACCATAGAAAAATCCAACGTTCTGGAACATTGCTGATAATCACCGGATAACGAAACGGTTGTTACCAATTGTGTAATATCAAAGGTACCATCACTGTTTTTGATTGTTATATTCATAATCATTCACCTACAGTAAAGAACGGTCCGGAATTGTGACAACTTGTCCGGGATATATTAAATTTGCATTGGCTATACCGTTATAAGAAGCCAATTTCCAACAAAGAGTTGCATCGCCGTAATAGCGATAAGAAATATCCCACATGGTATCTCCCCATACCACTGTGTAATAATCCATATGAGGAGGCGTTTCTTCTACAGGGGCATCCTCTGTTTGAATTGCATTTAATTCCCGTACTTGTCTTAATTTAATGGAAGCATAAATATCGTTGGTACCATCCTGCTCAGACAGAGTGATGTTTTCTACTACCACCGGTAAATTTACTGTGGTGTCCGAAACAACAAAACGCAGTTTTGTACGCTCCTCAGCCCATTTGATAAACATTTCCGCCGATGTATAAGGATTTTCATGATAGGTTCCCACAACAAACGGATATTTTTTTGAGGGAAACATGCAGTCAATGCTGATGGTTGACAAAGTGCTGTAACCTGCAATATTGACATCGCCCATGGTATGAATATTCACTGTTTCTACTCGAATACCATAATCTACTTTGAAAGATTTAGGAGAAATCGGCAAAATATATTCGCTGCCTTCGCCATATTTAAAAATAAATTTTCGTAGCATAGCTCCTCCTTTTTAAAATTACTTCAACTAAATTGCTTTTCAGCATAAATCTTTTGTAAAAACAAAAGGCATTCAAATATTGAATACCTTTTGCCGCCAATTATGTAATTGCATAAGCTTTCTGCATTTCAGCCACAAAGGCTTTTGCTACTTTTGTAATATCTGCTTCTTCACGAATTACAAATTGATTTCCTGTTACAGTAACGCTAGGTATATTTTTTTGTTGACGTACCTGTTGTGCGGTTAATACCTGTTCGCCTTGGTGCAATAAAGTCGGATAATTGTCATACGGAACGCGTTCAAGACCAAATGCGGTGGATGCATACATGGAAGAACCCGGAATGCCAGAATTTCGTTTGGCTCTATACATAGCAGAACTGCCTCCTGCATTATGACCGAAAGTATATGAATCATATTTATCAATATACTTCCCTAATACATTCTGTGAGTATCCATTTTTTTGTAAATCTCCATTTTCTATAGCTGCATTTATGTCACCAAGATTATTCATATTAACCGACATATTGTTTTTCTCAATTGCATCCGCTAAAATTGCATTTGCATATGTTTTCACTCTGTCCAGTGTATTGGAAACACTTTCAGAAAAAATGGACTCCATAGCATAAATATCTTGTGTAAAGGTTACAATCGAGTTTTCCACCACAGATTGGGCAAGATTGGCATTTGCATTATATAACGACATTCCCTCTTCAGATTTTGCAAATTCTTCTTGTCTTTTTATGCCAATCATAGACCAATTATTCTCTAAAATTAATCGTCGATCTAAATCGCTGTTTTCGTCGTAAAGCCCATCGGTTTCATTTTTATATGGATCTTTCAAAAATGCATCCATTTGTTCTATCATGTGCTGGTCAAGGGCATTATCCAGCTGTGCTTTTCCACGGCCAATTTCTTGCTTATAATTTAATAATTCTTGTTTATGCTCTTCAAACCAACTGATATTTTGCTCTAATTGTGCTTCGCGTTCAGAATTATACCCTTCTCCTTCCGCTTCATTTAAAGACTTTAATGAATTTTCCCAGGTCAGTGCTTTTTGCTCATATGTAGATAAACCTTCATTTGCAGTTGCACCATACATAGCGTTTAAGACTGCTTCGGAAGCTTCTTGACCACTGATTTGTCCATTTTGAACCTGCAAACGCGCTTGTTCAGATGTAATACCCTTTTCGTTAGCCAACTCCTGATAAACATCAACACTACCATTCTGAAAAGAATCTATCATTTCAATTGTGGCTTGATCTGCCTTTTGCATATCACTTAAAGTAAGCGCAATACTGGTCAACTCATCAGCAGTCAAACTTGCACCTTCCCCTATGCTTTGCAGCATCTCTACCGCTTTACTGGTTTCCTGTGCATCGACCGCATTATTATGTAAAGCATAATATAAGCCTAATTGTTCGTTTTTGGTATAAGGTGAATCTGTTTGTCGATTCACCTTATCTAAATAAGTATCAGCAGAATTCCCTAGAAAAAATCGCATTCGATTGCTATTTGTCTGAAAGTTTCCTGCCATGGACGAGCCTTCTATCAGCTCTTCATTTCTTTTTTCCAGAACATCATTATATTTATCAATGGCATAATTTTTGAATTCTTTTTTGATGTCGTCATCTTTGGACTTATCTCCTGAAAACTTGTCTATCAGCGCTCCAATTCCGCCACCGATAACAGCTCCGGCCAGCCCTCCCAATACGGTGCCAACAACAGGAAGAAAAGCAGTTCCCATAGCAGCAGAAACAGTGCTTGCAATAGCACCACCTGCCTTCGCGCTGATAGCCGCTTCTGCTGTTGCCATGCCAATATCCGCACCAATGGATGCATAATCGTTCACGTTGGATTGTGACCTTTCACCTGAACCAAAATTTTGAAAGCGTTCTCCTGTTCTGCCATGAATAACAGTATTCGATAATGTACTGTTGTTACCAAACATTCCTGCCCTGTTATCAGCTTTACTATATTCAATTACAAGATTAGACAGTTCTCTTTTTGCTTGCTGTGAACTTTTTGAGATACGTTCTATTTGTTTATTCACATTACTGTAATTTGCATTGGCAAGCTGCAAAACCATTTGGTCTGCGGCATTGCCGGTATTTTTAAATTGCTGCTGTAAATCACGTAGTGTTTGCTGCGCTTTTACTGCATCTATATTCAAAGATATCTTTTCTTTATTTAAACTTTTAATCTTTGCGGTAAGTTCTTCTATATCTTTATTAAATGCAACGGTTTTTTCACGCATGGAAGAAATACTTTGTGAGTATTGATCCTGAACACTAACCGATATACTTATGTTTCTTGCCATTATACTTGCCCTCCGTTGCACTCCTGCTCACAAAAGGCTCTGATTAACTGTTTTTCTCCCGGCGGCATACGATAAAAATGTCCCGGCATAACGTTTTTTTCTCTAAAAAGATAATACATCAGATTTAATTCAGAATCTGTGCTTATTTTTTTTTAATTTCTTTTAAAGTAACTACGCGATAACCGCTTAATTTTTCAATCTCACGGGAAATATCTTCAATTTCGCCCGGCAAAAGCAAACGTTTGATTAAATCAACAGTGGTTTCACAGCCATACTTTTCTCTAAGTTCTTTTGAACGAAAATCAGGGGCAACAACGCCTTCCAGTACAATGTAAACAGAAGTTTCTTTTTGATGTAATTCTTTAATTTCTTCAACACGGTCATAACTGAGTGTACGGAGCTCTAACACAGCCTCTTCACCGCACTCTTGCGACCAACGTTTATGTACGTAAGATTTTGAGATTTTATTTGGTATTTCATGCTGCAATAATATATCCTGTACACTTCTCATCATTACACCGCCTCAATTGTATCTAAAAATTCATATTTTGTGAAAGTAAATGGTGCTGTAATATTCCCTTTTGTTCCAACTTTCCAGTCAGCAACGGTTAAATCATCAAAAGAAACGTTTCTCAATACAACACGTTCTGCACCATATGCATCCGGATCGCTTAATTTAGAAGTCACAGTAAATCTGACATCTTCACCTTTATTAATTTTAGTACCGATTAGATTAGCCATTCTGCTGGATACTTTATACATCTCCATAGAGCCGGTACCTTTAATTGCGAGAATTTTGCTGTCAACTTCCATTTGTCCGCATTGCTGCACATCTTCTTTTGTAAAAGCATGTTTTGCTTGAAGGGCATAACATTCACCCACATATTCACCATCAAGCCAAACTTCTCCCCATGTACCTGAAATTACTCGTTTTGCACTATCAAATGCCATAATTATGCTCCACCTTTCTTTATTAAACTGCAACGTTGAGGGATACTTCCTCAATTGCATCCAACACTTTTACGGTTGCTTTCAAAAATACTTTATCTTCTGTATCCGCTTCGCGAATTTCTTGTTCGTCCATTTCATTTACATTGGTGCCTTTTTCTTTTAGAAATGCAGTTTGTGCATCCAAATCAATTTCAACAGAAGAAGTGCCTTCCTGCAAAATACCGGCAGCCTCCATTTCTAAAAAATAACCTTTGATTGCAGTTAGCAATAGACATTTATTGTCATAGCTGTTTGCAAACTTACCAATGTAAGTATCTTCAATTGTGGTTGCCAAGTCATAACGAATCATATCCAAAGCTTCCACAATTTTAATTTTCTTAAAGATTTCATTTTTACCTTCGCCAATCGTTTTTAGGCTGGTAACACCACGAGCAACTTTTACTTTTTTGCCGTCATGCATAAGAATGAATTCTCCATTATCAATTGCAGTGTCCATATCACTTTTATTTTTGCGCTCAATATTGCTAACTTCGGTGAGTGGTGCATAAGTGCAAGAAATGGTCATTGGCGTACCTGCAATTAAACCGGCAATACGACTGCAAAATGCATTTGCCTGATATGTTTTTTCACCAACAGTAATAGCATCGGTAGAAAAATTAATAATCGCTTCACTGTCAGCTGCCAATTTTGGCAAAATTGCTTTCGGTGTGGTATTTTCTTTTCTTCTTTCCAGAATCCATGTTTTGATTTCTGTTGCTTGTGTTTCATTTGTGGTATATGGTCCAACCAAATAATCAATTTGCTGTGTAGCCATATAATCCAAACCGGCTTTCAGACTTGGAAATTGTTCTTCCGGTTCTCCGGTTACTTTAATTGCATAAATCACCAGTGACCTTGGTTGATTGATATAACCCGTAAAAGCACGTTCAATATAAAGTTTATTCTCTTCACTGAAACGTGTATCCATATCAGAAACTTTAGTAATTGTAAAAGCGCCTTCAACAATAGGATCTTGCAAAATCATTCCAACAACACCTTTTTGAGACATCTTAATGGAATTATCTGCTACTGTTTGAAAAACAATGTTAATACTTGGTAAACCCATATTCATACTCCTTTTAAATCAATAATTGCTTCCTGAATCATTGGAAGTTCTTCCATTTGATCTGTGCGTACATCTTCATAAAAACATTGTAGTTCTATGTAAGCACAGTTTTTTTCCTGTCCTCCTGTACCGGCCCGAACAGAAATAGACCTATCTGAGACGGATAAATATCCCTGCCTCAATAGATTTAAAACACCCAACTGCATGTTTGTTAATTGTTCCATACCGTTTAAGGTATCATCTGCAATGATACAAGACAACGTAATATATTCTGTAATGGAAACCAAAAAACAAGATGCATCTTGTATATCAGTCGCAATAGACTGAATCAAAAAACAAGGATATTGGGCGTCCTGCGGCAGTGCATTTGCATATACACCGTAATCTGGATATGCTTGTGCCAATAGCCGCGAGATTTCAGATGAAATTTGCTGATAAGATAGCATTTATCCATCTAACTCCTTTGCTAATGCATCTGCAAATTTTTCTGCCTCTAAAATGGCTAGTGCCTCAAGCCGCGGCAGCATAGAATCATCAGGCACTGTAATCATTTGAGAATCAGAATAACTATGTGAATTGGTTTTTCGTTCAATTTCTTTTTGAATTACAGTGCGAATATCATCAGTTAAAGTTTGACAATCAGTCAAAGCCCGATTTATAATTTCCGCCATGTCCGTTTCCAATTCAGCCAATCCAATCATTTTAACCGGCATAATTAAACTTATCCTCCTATTTATTTACTCCTATACCAATCATCTTCGATACGAACAATAGTTCTGTCAAAAATGAAAAATAATATGTATCTCTCGCAACTCAAACGCTATTTACAAAAGATGTATTTCTTTTTGCAAAGATGATACATATGATAGGATAATGTAATGAAAAGAACAAACGTTCCATCCATACTTATATCTTACAGTGAAAGTACGTCCCTTGTGTGACCCTTTTATACACAAATTATAATAACTTTCCATAGTTGTTCTAATAACCAAACAAATCCTTACAATTACCCTTTCTTCTGGTCCAGTAAACAGAAAAATTTTCTTCGCATAAAATAAAACTGGCGTCGTCCACATGGTACTCCCATATGTTCATACGTGATATCTTCCGTCACATTTTTTAAAATAAAAGGATACAATCCTCCAACCGCTTCTTGTGCTGTTTGTTCTATTAGTCCAATATCTCTGGATAATTTATTTGTCTTATCCGTTTGCTGTTCTGCGAAATTTGTCAATATATGTGCATTTTCTGATCTCTTTGATGTCGGTTCTGATGTTACACTATAGCAGCGCTGTAACTCTTCTTTTTTTTCACGATATTGCTGACAAAAATAATATAATTCTCTATATCTGCTCAATGAAATTCCAAATTCTTCTAAGTTTAAATCTCTTTTGTTTGACATATAAACCTCCAAAAGTATGCTGAAACAATTAACAGAATTCTGTAACTCAAGCGTTTAAAAAAAGGATTGCAGATATAAGAATTTATAATATTACTTATTTCTTACAATCCTAAAATTTGGCTTTTTGAACCATTTTAGTTAACTATGTTATTATCATAACATGCTGTAGTATATATGTCAACACATTAATTTCAGAATTCTGAAATTAATAAAACATCATTAATTTACATCTAAATGATTGGTTATTTCGTAATAATCAGATGGATGCGCCTCAAAACCACTAATGCTTTTTTGCATTACGAATGACATTTTCAAATGTGATACAAATAGATAAGCGCTGTCATCCAAAACCTGTTGCTGAATTTCAATAGCTAGTTGAGCACGTTTTTCTGGATCAAATTCATTTCTAAGTTCTCCAACTAACCCTTCTACTTTATCACTGTGATAATGTCCTGCATTATAAGGAGATTCATCTAATAAATGTGCAGTAAAAAAGTATTGTGGATCACCGGTTGGAGCTGTTACAAAGGCACTGGCATAAACATCATATTGCCCAGATGCAAGTACATTTTTTGCATTTTCAGTAACATTAATCTGCACTTCAATTCCAATATCTTTTAAATTTGATTCTGCATATTCTGCCAGTAAAGGTAATTCCTGTCTGGAAGAATATGTTAGCCAACGAATAGTTAATTTTTGTCCGTTTTTATCTACATATCCGTCACCATCTGTATCTATCCAACCTGCCTCAGCTAACAAAGATTTTGATTTTTCTTTGTCAAAACTCGGTCCTGTCAAAGCGTTATTTCCAAATTCAAAATTAGAAGGAAATGCGCCTACTGCAGGAGTACCTCTACCATTTAAAAGTGTTTTGCAAAAAGCATCTTTATCTATTACAGAACAAATAGCCTGTCTTACTTTTAAGTCCTGTAGGACTGGAGTATCGAAATTAAATGCTACTTGATATACACGAGAAGTATCGGCAGAGCTAATCTTAAACTGATCATTTTCTTCAAACAAATTGTAGCTAGAATATGGAAGCCCCTGCGTTGCATCAATCTCTCCGTTTTGCAAAGCCATAGTTAGGGTATCTCCATCCGTTATTCTTGATACTTCCACTTTTCCAACTTTCGCTTTTCCTCCGTAATATCCATCATAGGCTTCCAAAAATAATGACTCATCATTTGCGCTAACACCTTTATATGGGCCAGTTCCAATGCATACTCCATTATGCAATTCTTCGTCTACATCGATAATGCAACCATACGGATCAGCTAAATAATTTAATAAAGTAGTTACCTTATTTTTACTTTTAATGGTTACGGTTTGTCCTTGAGCGGTAATGGATTCAATATTTAAATCAGTCGGAGCTCGATCATGCGTTTCTACTAAACGCTCTAAACATTTTTTCACAGATTCACCTGTCATTTTTTTACCGTTATGAAATGTTACGTCATCACGTAATGAAATTTTCATTGTATAGTCATCCAACTGCTCATATCCAGTGGCTAGCCATGGCTCCAATTCCATACTCTCGGTAAAACGAAATAAAGTTTCTCCGACACCGTAACGAATGGTAGACCAGCCTGCATATCCAACATGAGGATCAATACCATTATCATAAGAATAAGCAGTAGTACCATAATGGAATACCTTTTCCTCTTGATTCATCGTCTGTGCTGTTTGCGAACTAGAACTGGGAGTACTGCTGCATCCAGCCAAAATACACGAGCTAATTGCGAGCATTGCAGCGGCAACACAAATTTTTAAAGTATGTTTATTTCTTAATTTCATAAATTTCCTCCGAATAATCTATTTTGTAATACCTAAAAGAAATGATGCAATGCACTTTTTCTCTTTTTCTTGTGCTGAGGTAATCCATTCTTGTGCTTCTACTTCTACACCTCTCACCCCTAATTCCAAAAGTGTTACGACATCCCATTGCGGACGCTGCAAGCGGCTTAATGGAAGTTCCATAGCCAAACGATTAATAGCACTCATATCTACATTCTTTAAATATTCTTGTTGATGAAGCTGTCTATTTATCTTTTGATAATCGCTATAATCTTCTCTAAAACAATGTAAGTAATGATTGCCGTCAAAATTTAAAATTTTTCCTCCTGGGCGTAACACTCTCAACCATTCCTGATAAGCTTTTACAGGATGTTCTAAGTCCCATGTTAGATTTCTGGATAAAATTACATCAAAAGAATTATCTTCAAACTCCAAGTTTTGTGCGTCCATTTGTCGAAATATTATATTGTTTGCTATCTCTGGTATTGTGTCTTGTGCATTTTTTCTGGCATGCATTAACATCTGGTCGGAATAGTCTATACCTGTTACCTCATACCCATGCTGCGCCATCATAATAGAAAAAAATCCTGGTCCACAACCTATGTCTAATATGCGTAAATTCGAAGCTTGTGGTAAACGCGGCTGAATTATATCCATCCATTTTGCTTGCTCGGTCAGTAACTCTTCTCTATTTTGTCTTGAGTATGTTTCAGAGCGCATATTCCAATATTTTTGAATATTGTCCAACAAACTGTCTGATGACGATGAAGGTTTTTCCGCTACAATCATAAACATAGGTGTTGCCCCATATATTAATTTTTCATCTTCACCCCATAACTCATCAACTATATTTTTTTCATATGTTACATGAAATCCAATTTGCTCTAAATAATGTTTATCCCATTCAGGACGATCTACTTTTCCCATTGGAAGGCTTAAAATATGGCTTTCATCCCCATGACCTCCAGTTTCCCATGGAGAACCATATTTTTCGTGAAATAATTTTTCGTTTTCTTCGTTTTGCTTTTTAATGTCTTCTTGATAATATCCTAACAACCAATTCGCATCAAAAATAAGCAATCTTCCACCTGGTTTTAGCACACGATACCATTCTTTATATGCTTGTTCAGGGTCATACAGAGTCCAAGTTACATTACGGTTAATTAATAAATCAAAGGTATTATCGTCAAATGATAATTGATGGCTATCCATTTTCAAAAAATTTGCTGCTACACCTTCTTCTTGTGCAAGATGTTTTGCTTTTTCCAGCATATTATCTGTACAATCAATCGCAGTTACATGATGTCCGAGTTCACCCAGTACAATTGGAAAAAATCCCGGTCCTGTACCAATATCCAAAACAGATAAGTTTGGTTTATCCGGAGCATTTTCTGTAATTTTTTTTGCCCAAGCTTTACGTCGAAAAGAATCCAATTCTCTTCGAATAATACTTCCATAGTTGTCGGCAGAGCTGTTCCAATGCTTTTCAATTTTTTGTTGCATCCCCATATGTAAAACTTCTCCTTCTTAAAACATCTTTATCCAAAATTTAAATTTGATTAGAGCGCGATGCATATGCAAATAGAAAATCATGTTCCTTTACTGAAAGATGACAATTCATATACAATCCAACGCCATCTTGTTTCGCATAATATGTCTGTAATGTTTGTCCAAAACAGTCTTGTATCTCTCCCAGTTTCTCTCCTTTTACAAATAACTCATCCGTTTGTATACAAGGTATCCAACAACCGGCACATTCGGTATATAAATATAAAATATTTTCTACTTCTTCCGGTGTCATACTTACGGACTCCATTTCATCATTTAATAATTGCAAGTGACGCAATACATTTCTGATATCTTTTTTAAAAAGTTCTACCTCTGTTTGCTTCCAGTATCCACATTCGCCCCGTTCTATCAATATACCCGGAATTCCTTGCGTTCCGGCATAATTATATGCACCGTTGGTTGCAACTGATTGGGTAATATAAGGCAAATTCAATAATTTGGCAGCTTGTCGAGATTGTTCTATGATGTGTTCTTCTCCAACGCCAACATAATAACAATGAGGATTTAACCAAGCAGCACTGCACCCATGTAAATCGATATAAAAATCCACATTACAGGCAAACGTTTCCCAAAAGAAATATGCAATTTTATCTGTTAAAGTGCCGTTTTGGTTAGGTGGAAATACTCGATTTAAATTCTTTCCGTCTTCCGGGGTAATATCCCTCCCTTCTTTAAAAGCCGGAGTATTCATCAAATGGATGATAATTACTTTCCCATGTATGATGTTGGGGGAAAGCTCCTTTGCTAATTGTATAGACGCCTGTATTCCTGTTGATTCCGCCGGATGAACTCCTGAAGTAATTAGAATTGTTTTTCCAGGATGCTCTCCATAAATAAAAGTTACAGACATTTCAGTTTTCGTATCATATACCGGAATTTCGGTTTGAACTTTTTCTCCCTGTTGAATGTTTAAACCTGCAATTTTCCATATGCGTTCCATATTTACCTCCTGCATAATAAATGTCACGAATTTTATACCTTTTATAACGGCATATAACAACAATATTTAATTACATATATTGTGCCGGAATTACTTTTATATCAAATATTGCCACAAATATGGAGATGATATAAAAAGTATAATATAATTCCAAAAAATATGTATGACACTCTTTATACTTTTGTACATAACAATTGACTAAATTTTCTCACAATTAAAGAATTAGCTGTTTAGTGAAAAATTTTAGTCAAGTAATTCGATAAAAACTATTAAAAAACACACAAATATATTCCATATTATAATATTATTGGTTAATTTAAACATTATTTCTATTTTACAAACAGATTGTCTTATTTTTTATGTAGGGCAGCTATATCATAGCTGCCGCTTCTAAGATGATTGTTATATGATACGGTTACAATAACTCTTTTACAAAAATGTGGGTTGCAGTTGTTTTCCTTCCAAAGAAGCGATTGCTGCCGGAAGGACATAATTAAAATCAGCAATTACAGAAGTTGGTTTCTTTTCCGGATCGTCTTGCTTCATTGGGACAAAATAAATATTTTTATAATTCATTAGCTTACCAATATTTTTGGCAGAACCGGATAGTGCATCATTTGTTGCAAGTGCCAGTACCACAGGTCCGCTATTACGCAAATGTGATTTCACTGCCATAGTGACAGCAGTATCTGTAATAGAATTTGCAAGTTTTGCCAGTGTATTGCCCGTACAAGGACACACAATCATAACATCCACCATTTTTTTAGGGCCAATTGGCTCGGCTTCTACAATAGAGTGTATGATTTTTCTTCCACACGTCGATTCTATTTCTTCAATAAAATCCTTTGCTTTACCAAAACGGGTATCTGTTGTATAGGATATTGGAGACATAATCGGTACTACTTGATATCCGTCAGCCACAATTTTTTTCATCTGCTCTAAAGATTGCTTAAATGTACAGAATGAACCGCACATTGCATAACCAAAGGTAAGAGTACTCAAAATACCTCACTCCTCCATAATGTTGTAAATCGTATCTTTAATAATGTTTCCTGCTGCCCTAGGAGCTACTTTCCCCGGTAATGATAATGCCGGAATTAACTTTAATCCTAATTTAGAAACTGCTTCTTTATCGAACCCTCCCGGTGTAGATGCTAATTCAATAAAGAGTGTATCTTTGTGATGTTTGGATAATACTTTTCTGGTAAAAATGAAAGAAGGTATTGTATTAAACACAAAATCAAAGTTACCGGGTAAATCAGCTAATTGAGAGGTTTGTACCGCTTGATAACCATTTAATTGAATCCAAGCTAAATCTGCCGGTTTGCGCGCACTGACGGTGACATTTGCCCCTAACCCCTTTAACATCTCACTTAATACTTTGCCAATACGCCCATATCCGGTCACAAGACAGTTTGAGCCATTAATGGTGCCTTCGCTTAATTCCATAACAATCATAATGGCGCCTTCAGCTGTTGGAACTGCATTTTGCACAGCAAACTCTTCTCTCACAGAATAATCGTACATTGCAATTTTGTTCCAAAGTGTGCTTGTTGCCTTTAATCGGTTCAAGGCACCGCCAAATACTTGTTTATCAACCATTTTTTCTGCAAATGTGTCATCCAACAACAGTTTTTCTTTGCTAAAAGACATGTTCAAATATTTTCCATCCTGTGTCACAGGCAAAGGAAGAATAATCAAACCGCATGTATCGGTTAATTCATCAAATGAAACTTTTACAACACGTTTCATCTCAACATCTTCATCAAAGCCACATGCATATACTTGATATCCATCTGTTGCTATGGATTGTGCCAGATAAATTTGTCTTTTATCTCCACCTAAAATGCCAAAACGATTCATCTCAACCATAAAACCAACCCCCGTAGTACTTCTGATAATCTATATTATGGAAATATAGCAAATATTGTGCGTTACAGGTTGGTCCAATACAAAAATATGTTGTCATATACTTTATTAGCATAAAGATATATCAATATTTATGGATGTAATATAATTTTTAATGCTATAACAACCTCAAAACAGCGGTAAAACAAACATTGAAAGGAACGTCTTTCCATATTCAAAATTTTGACTGTTATGAGAACGTTTTCGCTTTTATCAGTAAAAAATTGCAAAGCAATTTTTTTAATGCTATAATATTAAAGAATCGAATGACGTATCATTTTATAAAGATTCGTCATATCGAAAAATATTAGTTTCCATTATGAGTTTAAAGCAATATTATATATTAAGAATATATCTTTTACGATTGAAAAAGTTACAAATAGAAATTGAGTGAATGTTATTAAGGAGCATTGTTGTATGGAAAACCAAAACATTTTAAATACCGTAAAACACATACACTTTATTGGTATAGGCGGCTCTGGTATGTGTCCCATTGCAGAAATTTTATACCATAGAGGCTATCATATTACAGGTTCAGATATTTCTGAGTCCGAAACAGTTCAAAAAATTCGCTCCTATCAAATTCCGGTTGTCATAGGACAAAAAGCTGAAAATATCAAGGGTGCAGATTTAATTGTATATACAGCTGCGGTCAAAAAAGATAATCCTGAATTGGTTGCTGCTTTGGAAAGCGGAATTCCAACATTGGAACGTTCTGAAATGCTTGGTGTAGTCACAGCACATTATCAGGACTCCATTGCCGTTTCAGGAACACATGGAAAAACCACTACAACCGGTATGCTTACACAATTATTTATCCAAGCCGGAAAAGATCCTTCTGCTATCATTGGAGGAAAACTCCCATTTATCGGAAGCAATGGCCGTGCAGGCAAATCTGATATTATGATTTGCGAAGCTTGCGAGTATGTAGATACTTTTTTAAAATTAAGTCCTGCCATTTCCATTATCTTAAATATAGATGCTGACCATCTGGAATACTTTGGTTCTCTCGAAAATATCATTAAATCCTTTCATCAATTTTCCAATCAAACCGGCAAAGTTCTGATTGTAAACGGTGATGATGAAAATGTGAAAAAAGCAATTAAAGGTATCCAAGGCGTCAAAATTATTACATTCGGTATGGGTGCTGATAATGACTATTCAGCTGCCAATATCAAAGAAGAACCAAATGTATTTGAAGATTTTACTTTAATGAAACAGGGTGCTCCCCTTACAGACATTCGTCTTTCTGTTCCCGGAAAACATAATATTATGAATGCTCTTGCAGCCGCTGCTACTGCTGACTACTTCGGAATTTCCGGAAATGATATTGCAAAAGGGTTACACGATTTTACAGGCGTACACAGAAGATTTGAACGGCTGGGAACCTTTCACGATATTGTCGTTGCCGATGATTTTGCACATCACCCCACAGAATTAAATGCAACCTTAACAGCAGCTATGCATATGGGCTTTAAAAATGTATGGGCTATTTTCCAGCCTCATACGTATTCCAGAACTTTCTTATTACTGAACGATTTTGCAGAAGCTTTGTCTATCCCTGACCACGTGATATTAACCGAAATATTGCCTGTCAGAGAAACAAATACCTATAATATTTATGCTGAAGATTTAGGTGCAAAAGTTCCGGGAAGTGTATGCTTAAAAACCTTTGATGAAATTAGCGACTATGTCATAGAACGTGCCCAACCGGGAGATTTAATCATTACATTAGGCGGCGGTGATATTTATCGCTGTGCAAATATGATTGTAGAAAAATATAAAAAAGCTGAGAATAAAGCATTTGCAGGAACTACCATGTAACGAAAAAACACGCAGTTAAGTAAAATTAACTGCGTGTTTTTTATACTTCTATTTTATGAGTTCAGATACTGCTTTTGATTGGATGAACATTTTATGTTTCATTTTCATACACTCCATATAACGTTCACCATAGTCAACGGCCGGCATTAGGCACCCTTCTATATCTTAAACAACAAATTTACTAATTCTCCCCATCCTCCTGCGAAAACAAATAAACTGATTCCTATCATATCTGCTAACTCAGTATAGCGTTTTCACGTTATATACTGAGTACTTGAAAAAGTATTGTCAGAAGACAAACACATATAGTGTAAAGCGTAAAATATTAAGTTACAAAGGTGTACTTTGTCAATAGAAAATAAAAAGAGCCGGGTTAGTCCCCGGCTCTTTTTATTTATCTAATGTGAAACACTCAGCAAAACAATAAAATTATTTTACCATGTTAGCAACTTCATCTGCGAAGTTATCTTCACGTTTTTCGATACCTTCACCTTTTTCAAAACGAACGAAGCTTTTAATTTTAATATCGCCGCCAAGCTCTTTTGCTGTTGCATCTGTATATTGTTGTACGCTCATGTCGCCATCTTTTACATATGGTTGGTCAAGCAAGCAAATTTCTTTGAAGAATTTTTTCATTCTTCCTTCTACAATTTTCTCAGCAACATTTGCAGGTTTACCGGAATCTACAACTTGTTCTGTTAGAATTTTCTTTTCATGCTCTACTACATCTGCCGGAACTTCTGCTTCAGAAACATAGTTTGGAACAATTGCAGCAACTTGCATTGCAATATTTTTTGCATATTCCACAAATTCAGGTTTGGAAGCAATTTCAGGAGTTGTGTCAAAAGTCACCATAACACCCATACGTCCGCCGCCGTGAATATAAGTTACAACAGCACCTTCACTGCGTGCAAAACGACGAATTTTAATGTTTTCACCGATGGTTAAGATTTTTTCTTGAAGAATATCAGCGATTGTTTCGTCAGAACCGGCAGCTTTGCAAGCCAACAATGCATCTACATCAGCAGGATTTTGCTCCATAACAGTTTGTGCACAGATTTTTACAAAATTGTTGAACTCATCATTTTTCGCAACGAAGTCTGTTTCAGCGTTTACTTCAATTACAACACCAACATTACCTGCTTCATTGGTAGCTGCATATGCAACACCTTCAGCAGCAATACGGCCTGCTTTTTTTGCAGCAGCAGCCAAACCTTTTTCTCTCAAAAAGTCAATTGCTGCATCCATATCGCCGTTTGCTTCTGTAAGTGCTTTCTTACAGTCCATCATACCGCAACCGGTTCTTTCACGTAATTGTGCAACGTCTTTTGCTGTAAAAGCCATTTTTCATTCCTCCGATTTTTATATAAATATAGTATTATAGATTGTCCTAAGCCGTATTCAAAAAATATCCGTCGCAAAAGACGGATATTTTAAAATGCGAATCTTATTCAGCAGCTTCTTCTGTTTCTTCAGCTGCTGTTTCATCAGCAGTTTCTTGAGCTGCTGCACCCATTTGACCCTCTCTGCCTTCAATAATAGCATTTGCCATTGTAGCAGAAATCAATTTAACAGCACGAATTGCATCGTCATTACCAGGAATTACGTAATCAATTTCGTCTGGGTCACAGTTTGTATCAACAATCGCAACAATTGGAATACCCAATTTTTTCGCTTCAGCTACAGCAATTCTTTCTTTGCGTGGGTCTACAATAAACAAAGCGCCCGGAAGTTGCTTCATCTCTTTAATGCCGCCCAAGAATTTCTCTAATTTTTCAATTTCAAGACGAAGTTTAATTACTTCTTTCTTTGGCAACAAATCAAATGTACCGTCTTCTTCCATAGCTCTCAGTTGCTGTAAACGGCTTACTCTGCGGCGAATGGTGCTGAAGTTAGTCATCATACCACCAAGCCATCTGGCATTTACATAGTAAGCGCCTGCACGCTCTGCTTCTTCTTTTACAGAATCTTGAGCTTGTTTTTTAGTACCAACAAATAGTACAGGTTTGCCCTCAACAGAAATATCACGGATAAAGCTATAAGCTTCTTCCAATTTCTTTACTGTTTTTTGCAGGTCGATAATGTAAATACCATTACGTTCTGTGAAAATGTAACGAGCCATTTTAGGGTTCCATCTTCTTGTTTGGTGACCAAAGTGTACACCGGCCTCCAATAATTGTTTCATAGATACTACTGCCATTTTAAAATCCTCCTTGGTTGTATCCTCCGTTACAGCGATATACGAATTTCACTTAAAAATCAAGCACCAGCTTCGTCATACTGTAACGTGTGTTATATTGAACCGTATTATTATAGCATGGCAAATATAAAATTGCAAGTATATTTTATACTTTTCTGCCATTGATTATCCGCCAAAAAACTGGCTCCATAAGCTCTGTTTTCTTCTTTGGGGCGATGCGTATATGGTATGATTGACCAAAATGGTTTCATCTCCAATCACATCAATATTTTCCCAAGGAATCATAATATCGTCAGTTCTGCCAAGCAGACCAAATAATCTGGACCTGCCATATATAATAATGGTTGTTAATTTTGCATTTTCCGTGTCAATTTCCACATCGCCTACAAATCCCAATCGTGTACCGTCCTGCAGATTTATTACTTCTTTATTTCTCATGTCTGCAATACTGCATTTCATAATAGATACACCCCCGTGTGTAATGATATGCAGATAGAATGAAAAATTGACCTAAAAAATTGTCATACCGAAAGTAGCGGTTGATGTTTTCTTAAAAATATGGTAGAATTGTGCGGTAATATGATAGAAATTGAAAAGAACACAAATATTTGGAGGCATATTGATCATGATGAACATATGGCATGACCTCTCTCCAGAGAGAGTAAAAGAAACAGATTTTGACGCGGTAATTGAAATTACAAAAGGCGGAAAAGCAAAATACGAGCTGGATAAAGAGACCGGATTTTTAAAGTTGGATCGCGTACTTTACACATCTACCCACTATCCTGCAAGCTATGGCTTTATTCCACGCACATATGCAGAAGACGGAGACCCATTGGATGTTTTGGTACTATGCTCTGAGCATATTGTACCGCTTGCTTTGGTACGCTGCTATCCAATCGGTGTCATTCGTATGGTAGACGGCGGTGAAAAAGACGAAAAAATCATTGCAATTCCTTTTAACGACCCAACTTACAACACTTATAAAGATATTGATGAACTTCCAAAACATATTTTTGACGAAATGTCACACTTCTTCTCAGTATACAAAGAATTAGAACACAAAGTAACTGCAATTGAAGAAGTAAGCGGAAGAGATGCTGCCGTTGAAATTATTTCTAACTGCATTAAAGCTTACAATGAAAAATTTGGTAAATAATCTATATTAAAATAAGCTGTCTGAATAGACAGCTTATTTTATTTTTACACCAACCAGCTGTGCAACATCCGCAGCTTGCAACGCATCTATTTTGATTCCTTTGATTTCGTTAAAATTTTCCGACACTGTAATTCCTGCAATGTTACAAGTGGAAACATCAATTCCCTTCAAGGAAGTTTTGAAAAAATCCACTTTTTCCAAATTGGTATTTACAACGGAAAAACGTTTGAACTTACTTTCCGGCATGAATGCATTTGACATGTTTGCATTCTGAATACTGGCATCATCCCATAATGTTTCAGTAAAATTGGTACAGAAATAGGAGCCGTTTTCAATGGTGATATTCATAAAAGAGCTTTGGCTAAAATCAGCGCCGTCTCCTTTGCAGTCAATCCATTGCACATGTTTGAAATAACCTTCGGAAAAATTACAATTTGCAAATTCACAATGATTCAGTTGGGTATGATAAAAAGATACTCTCTCAAAATTGCAGTTCATAAATTTGCAGTTTGTTAAAACTACAGATTCAAACTCAATGTTTTCAATTGCAATATCTGCAAGTATCTCGTTTTCATATTGTTTATATTCTATTGCTTCATCATGTTCCAATGCAAATTGGATGTCTTGTTCTAATGTCATATCATGTATCACTCTATATCATTTCTGTTTTTCATAAAAGGCTGTGTTCATTTACACAGCCTTTATTTTTTTAACATATTACAAAATGTTTTTTCATGCTTTTTCAATAAAAATTGAACACATAATCCAGTAAAAAATCCGGTTACAATACTGCTGACTAACACAATTGGTGCATAATACAAAACACTGACAGTGCCCAACACCAGCATGGCCACGGCCAACTGTCCTACAATATGGGCAATTGCGGAAAAAATACCTGCCAGCCAAATAAAATCTTTTGATATGAGCTTTCTGCATAGCATCATAACAAGCAAACAACAAATACCACCGCTGATACTGTACATAAATGAAATGGTTTGCCCTGTAAAAATGCTGCCCAACACAATTCTCAAAATATGAATTTTGGCAGCTTCTTTATATCCCAGTAAATAAATTGCAAATAATGTGACCACATTGGCAAGGCCGAGCTTAATACCCGGTATCGGAGCAATTGGCGGAAGCTGTGCTTCAATGATGAAAATAGTCAGCGCATTGGTAATCAACATGGATGACAAAATCATTTTTTTTACATTCAAGTTCTGCCACCACGCCTTCCTTTTCATAATTTACTATATTTATCGCGTCATGCCGTCCAATGTACTGTTCGCAGTGTCCTGAGTTTCAATCTGAATGACAATGCCGTTTGGCAAACAGGTAATGGGCAATACACCATCACTGATTCTGCCTTGTGAAATACAAACTTTATCAGGACAGCTTGCATCTGTAATGGAAATACATCCCGGTTCTACCAAAACCGTATTATAAGCCCCATTCTCCCCTTCAATTTTGAAAGTGTAACTTTCCTCTACTGCTTCCAAATCAATCGAACGAATTAAGGTTCCGTTTTGATAGATATTTGCTACTGCATTACTTACTTTCGTTTGTGTAATGAAAATCCAAGCTACAATTAAAGCGGCAATTGCTGCAACAACAACTGTTCCTGCAATGATATATTTCACATTCTTTTTCATAATACACCCTCAAATGTGTCGTCTGTAATTCCTGATGTTTTCACCACAGTTCCATCATCTGTAATAAAAATCGCTTCTACATCATCTAAAGATTCAATATAAGCATAGGCTTTTTCCAATCCCATTACATATGTAGCAGTAGATAATGCGTCTGCCAACATCGAATTTTCAGTAATAATGGTTGTACTAATCAGACCGTTATTTGCCGAATAGCCGGTTTTCGGATCTAAAATATGGTGGTATCTCACACCGTCTTCTATAAAATAGCGTTCATAGTTTCCCGAAGTAACAGCAGTTGCATTGGTGAGATACTCTGTGGATACAGCACGAGTGGTATCATTCGGGTCTGTGATTCCGATTCCCCAAGGCTGTCCGTCATATTTAGCTCCTATGGTAATAATATTACCGCCTAAGTTGATAATACCGCATGTAATGCGGTATTCTTCTACCAGCATATTTTTAATTTCATCTGCTGCAAAGCCTTTGGCCGTTGCTCCAAAATCCAGCTGGATATTTGGATTTAAAAAACGTATGGTACGCTTTTCCTCATCCAATTGCACCTGTTCATACCCTTTATCCACTAATAACGGAGTAATCTCTTCTTCATCTGGTAATTTGGCATTACCTGTGCCGAAAGCCCATAAATCATTGATTTTTCCTATAGTGCAATCTAAAGCACCGTCTGTCTCTTTACAGTATTGCAAACTGCGCTGTGCTACGGTAAATAAGGTATCGGAAACTTCCACTTCATGGTCATATGCAGATTGATTGACCTGATGCAGCTCGCTTTTCTCATTTTGAGAAGATAGAATTTTCTCCAAATCTTTCGCCTTTTGAAATGCAGCGTTTACCCCTTCCTGCGCTTGTTCTCCATACAATGTAATGGTAACCACGGTACTCATGACAAGTTCTGTTCTTGATGCTGATTGAGATTGGAGTGATTTGCTGCATCCTGTCAATAAAACGCTGCATATAACTGCAAGCATAAGAAAAGCGCCGATATACGGAATACGTTTTGACATAGCCATTACCTCAATTTAACCTCATATTTTAAAAGATTCTCCATTTTTCGATACTTACCTTCTGCTTCTATATACATAGCACCGCATTGAGAGCAAGAATAAATATCAAACTCTGTCTCTTTTTCTTCAAAAGGATTATAAGTTATAATGTATAGATTGGTTGGATATAAAAAAGAGCCTTTGGAACAACAGCCTTCTAAAGATAAAAACTCATTCTTACGGAATAAATGGAGATGATACGGGCTGTCTTCTATGGGATGATTCGGTTGTGTTTGATTCTGTCTCATGTTAGTTCCATCCTAAAAATATTTAATTTTTATTATACAATAAAAGTATACGTTGAACAAGCCTTTTCAAATATTTTAAAATCTGAATGAATCTTCCTTTTCGTGTCAATACTTAGAGTGTTGCTGCTAAGGAGGAATCAAATTTGCAATACAACAAAGTTGAAATTTGCGGCGTTAATACCTCAAAGCTGAAAGTGCTCAATGAAAAAGAAAAAATAGCGCTTTTAAAAAAAGCGCAGGCGGGCGATAAACAAGCCAGAGAGGAACTCATTAACGGAAATTTACGTCTGGTGCTCAGCGTAATTCAGCGATTTACCAACCGTGGTGAAAACTTGGATGATTTATTTCAAGTAGGATGTATTGGATTAATTAAAGCCATTGATAACTTTGACATTTCGCAGGATGTGCGTTTTTCTACCTATGGTGTTCCCATGATTATTGGTGAAATACGGAGATATCTGCGAGATAACAACTCAGTAAGAGTAAGTCGATCCATGCGGGATATTGCCTATAAAGCCATGCAGGAAAAAGAGCGTTTGACTGCACAAAACGGCAAAGAACCCACTGTGGAAGAAATTGCAAAATCCTTAGATTTGCGCCGGGAAGATGTTGTGCTGGCGCTGGAATCAATTGTAGAACCTGTTTCTTTATATGAGCCGGTGTTTTCAGACGGCGGAGATACCATTTATGTGATGGATCAGGTTGGAGACAAAAATGACGACAAAAATTGGCTGGACGAAATTGCACTGAAAGAGGCAATGAATGACCTAAGCGACAGAGAAAAACGAATTATGGGAATGCGTTTTTTTCAAGGAAAAACACAAATGGAAGTTGCAGCGGAAATTGGAATCAGCCAAGCACAAGTCTCTCGTTTGGAAAAATGTGCTCTGGACAAAATAAAAAAAGATTTATAAAAAACAGGAGGTAAATTGCCTCCTGTTTTTTATGTATGATTGCCTATACAAATCTATTTTGCTATGCTACACTAATCTTAACCAAAATGATATAACGACCTGTTTTATAGAAAGGATGACAGACAAATGATAACTGCAAGCCAAACGAAAACACCCTATTGCGTAACTATTACAAATGGAGATACTTCTGTTTATTCTGACGTTGCAAAAGAACGCGGCGGAAAAGAGAAGGCATTTCGTCCCCATGAATTTTTATGTGCAGCTTATGCCTCTTGTTTTCATATCACTTTATGCAAACTGTTGGATAAAGAAAAATTATCTTATGAACAAGTGATTGTATCTGTAGACTTAGACCGTTCCGTGGAAGGTCAAACTAAATTTTTATATCAGTGTGAGATTATAGGAGCCATAGAGCACGCCAAAAAAGAGGAACTGATGAAAAAAGCAAGCCGGTGTCCTATTGGATTGTCTTTAGAACAAACCATACTGTTTGAACCGTTCAATTAGAGAATTTGCATGGTACTTTTAAGGAAGTGATTTTATGAATATGATCATTCCAAATGATGTGCTTACTATTTTAGAGAAATTAGAACACAACGGCTATGAAGCTTATGTGGTAGGCGGATGCGTCCGTGATACTCTGCTCAACAAAGCGGTCCACGATTGGGACGTTACCACTTCAGCTCTGCCCCATGAAGTGCAAACTGTATTCAAACATGATATTACCATTGAAACCGGAATACAGCACGGTACTGTGACTGTCATAACAGAAGGACATCCTGTAGAAATTACAACATTTCGTATCGATGGAACCTATTCAGACAGCCGCAGGCCTGAACGTGTTACGTTTACCTCGTCTTTAACGCAAGATTTGGCACGCCGTGATTTTACAATAAATGCAATGGCTTATCATCCTGCAAAAGGTTTGATAGACCCATTTGGCGGAAAGCATGATTTGCAACAGAAAACCATACGATGCGTTGGCAATGCGCGTTCTCGTTTTGAAGAAGATGCTCTGAGAATATTAAGAGCGCTGCGTTTTTCTTCCACTTTAAATTTTCAAGTTAACCCGGACACAGCAAATGCACTGTTGGAAGAAAAAGCGAAACTATGTAATATCTCCGCAGAACGCGTACGGGAAGAATTGATAAAATTACTTTGCGGAAAAAATTGCGCACAAGTGCTAAGAATATATGGTACCGTTTTAGCTGTTTGGATACCTGAGATATTACCCATGATTGGTTTTCAGCAGCATACCCCCTATCACGCTTACGATGTATGGGAACATACCATTCGAACGGTAGAAGCCATTCAATCTATCCCCGTGTTACGTTTTACCATGCTGCTGCATGATATTGGAAAACCAAATACATTCACACAGGATGAACAAGGAATTGGACATTTTTATGGTCATGGAGCTGTCAGCACAGAAATTGCAAAACGGATTTTAGAACGTTTGAAGTTTGACCGTAAAACGAAAGAATCCGTCATTACGCTGGTCAAATATCATGATATTCGCTGTGAACTGTCCCCTATTTGGATTAAAAAACAACTCCGTAAATTTGGAACAGACTTATTTTTGCAATTGCTTGAAGTGCATAAGGCGGATATTACAGGACAAAACCCAAACTTGCTGCACCGTTTGGAAGATATTATGAAATGCGAAGCCATGGCAAAAGAAATCTTATCAGAACCCCCTTGCTTCTCTGTCAAAGATTTAGCTGTAAACGGGTCAGATTTGATTGCCCTTGGATTTTCTCAGGGCAAAATTATTGGAACAATTTTGCAATTTCTTCTGGATGCAGTTATTGATGAAACATGTAAAAATGAGAAAAAGGAATTGCTGGAATATTTGAATCAAAACAAATTTTTATTTACAGAAGGTTAATCCGTATACACATTTTATCTCTCAAATGTTGTATATTTTGTATGACAAATCCCTTCTATAACGGGACGGTATTCCATATATAATAATAATTTGTTACCGTCCATATAAAATTTGAGATAGCAATATCTATTTAGAGGGAAAAATAACTATGGAAAAAGAATGCAGATTTGCAGTAGGCTATCAAGAAAAGAATCTCATCAACGATAGAGCTATCTGTGTGGATAAAGAAACAATAGTAAATCATCTATTTATTTAAGCAGGATACAACTCCGAATTCACTCCGCTTTTAGATGAAGATAGGAAAACCTGTCATCACAAAATAAAATCTTATTTGCAATTCAAAAGCATATAAACTCTCATCAAACAATAAAAAGCAGAAAATCCTTGATTTAAAGGATTTTCTGCTTTTTATTTCCATGTATATGAAAGGTTAGAGAGATTACAGCTTTGATATTTGACATAAACGGGGCTATTAGAGTAAACTATAATATTAAACAGGTCTTAATCTAGGAAAGGAGAAAAAGAATTGAAAAAGCTGTTTGGCAAATTCTTTAAGCTTTTGTTCAGCAGATTATGTTTGGTAGGACTCACTATTTTAATACAGGTCATACTGCTGATTACGCTTATTTTTTATTTCAGCAATTATTACTTTTACTTGTACGTTATTTTTACAGCCATCAGCGTAGCAGCAGTATTGTGGATTTTGAACGATCGCATTAATCCCGCTTATAAAATTGTATGGATACTGCCCATTGTTGTCTTTCCTATGTTCGGCGGCCTATTTTATATCTTTTTTGGCAGAAACAAAGCCAGTCGTCGAACCAAAAAGAAACTAAAACGCATCGGCAGCAAAATGGCTGCTAACTTACACCAAAACAAACAAGTCTTCGAACGTTTACAGCAACAGGATTTGGACGCTTCCAATCAAGCCAGATATTTAATTAATTACTCCGGCTGCCCTGTATTTCAAAATACGACTGCTGAGTATTTAAAAATAGGAGAAGAAAAATTCGCTCGCTTGTGTAAGGAATTAGAGGAAGCAAAACATTATATATTCTTAGAATATTTTATTGTACAAGAAGGCGTCATGTGGAACACTATTTTAGAAATATTGGTCCGCAAAGTCCGTGAAGGTGTTGATGTTCGGGTTATCTACGATGATGTTGGCTGTTTAAGAACTTTACCTCTCGGCTATGAAAAACAATTGACTGCACTTGGCATTCAATGTTGCGTTTTTAATCCGTTTATCCCTGTGTTATCCACGCAGCTCAATAACCGAGATCACCGTAAAATTGCAGTGATTGACGGACACACCGCTTTTACGGGAGGAATCAATTTAGCAGACGAATATATCAATGTCATTGAACGGTTTGGTCATTGGAAAGATACCGCCATTGTAGTACAAGGCGAAGCCGCATGGAGCTTTACCGTTATGTTTCTGTCTCTGTGGAGTTATTTAAAAGGAACCAATGAAAACTTTGAGCAATTTCGTCCTTCTCCCCAAAGCTTAGCACGTTTTCCTTCTTCAGGATATGTACAACCCTATGCAGACAGTCCTCTGGACTACGAAGCTGTTGGAGAAAATGTATATTTGAATTTGGTCGGAGCAGCCCAGCGATATGTATATATTACCACACCTTATTTAGTGCTGGATAACGAAATGCAGACAGCTTTATGCAACGCCGCAAAACGCGGAATTGATGTTAGGATTATTACACCGCATATACCGGATAAATGGTATGTACATGCTGTTACAAAATCCAACTATCAAATATTGATAGAAAGCGGAGTAAAAATATACGAATATCTTCCGGGATTTATACATGGTAAAACATTTATCGTCGATGATAAATTTGCAACCGTAGGTACCATTAATTTGGATTACAGAAGCTTATATTTGCATTTTGAGTGCGGTGTATGGCTTTATAATATGAACAGTGTGTTTGAAGTAAAAGAAGACTTCCTCCAAACACAAAAATTAAGTCAAGAAATTACACTGAAAATGTGTCAGTCTGTACCGTGGTATATTCGCTTAGGACGTTCTGTTTTACGTATTTTTGCACCAATGTTATAAAAAGGAGGCCTTTCGGCCTCCTTTTTTTCCTGCCGTTTTTCTTCTTTTCTGTTATGTTTTACAATCGTAAATAGAATGCGCATAAATGCTTTATCCCACCCGTTCTAAATCTTTTTTTAAACGTTCCATGATTCTTTTTTCCAGTCTTGAAATATAGGATTGAGAAATACCCAACGTATCTGCAACTTCTTTTTGCGTGTGTTCCGTTTCCTGATTTAACCCAAAACGCAACTGCATGATTGTTTTTTCTCTTTGAGATAAATTGGATACCGCAGCCATTAATAAATCCCGCTCTACCTGCTTTTCGATATTTTGATTTACCAAGTTCGGGTCGCTTCCCAATACATCTGATAATAACAGTTCATTACCGTCCCAGTCCACATTCAAAGGGTCATCAATAGAAATTTCATGCTTTAACTGGGCACTTTTTCTTAAATACATCAAAATTTCATTTTCAATACATCTGGAGGCATACGTTGCTAATTTAATATTTCTCTCCGGACAGAATGTATTAACTGCTTTTATCAGTCCTATGGTGCCGATGGAAATCAAATCTTCTACGCTGGCAAAACTGGATTCAAACTTTTTCGATATGTAAACAACCAAACGCAAATTGTGTGTAATCAAAGGTTCTCTGGCACCCTCCACATTATTTCGTATATTTTCCATTACTTTTGCTTCTTCTTCGGCAGAAAGCGGCGCAGGCAACGTTTCCGGTCCATTGATATAATGAACTGCCTCACGCCATTTTTTGTTCATCCACCATTGCAGAATTGTTTGTACCCATTTCATTTGTAAAAATAGTTGTTTCATCAACATTTCCTCCCCATAACAATTTCTTTGCCTTGTGAAAATAAATCCGGATTTACCAACGCTTTAAAACCGTCGCTTGTAATTTTTTCTTGGCACACCGCAATATAAACATCTTCTGTTTCTATTTGCTTTTTGGCAGATTTTATGATGACTTTTTCCGGTGAAAATGCAGGAAGCACACCTACACCGGAGATAGTTTGAAACGGTACCATTCTGATTTTTGGTATTTCTTCGCTTCCCACTGTATTGCCGGGATGTTCCCATTTTTTCTCCTGAAAGAAGGTACATAAATGTTCAGAAAACAATCCGGACAGCGGTTCCAATTCCATTACAATCACAGGATAATGAGAAAAAGGTTCCACCAAACTGTTTCCCGTGTCAATTTTTGCGTTACACTCCACTGTTTTCTCTTTCCAAACAACGGTAACAGTACAGCATCCTCCCGACACTTCGTGTTTTCCAATAAATCTGTAGATGAATCGAATCACAACATAACAAACAGCTGTTGAGCCAATAAGAATGATAGGAGAAATATTAAAATAGACAATAGAATTTTTAATAATCATACCTTGCGGAGAAATAAAATACCAAATTGCCATCATAAATCCTGCAAAAGCAAAATTCATAATATAAAAACAAGCCAGAGATTTTAAAAATTGTTTTTTTCCTCCCCAGGGAAAAGCAACAAAAACAAGAGATGCAGACATCGCCAGCTTCATTAACAGTGCCAGTACCATAGGAATTGACGGCATCAGCATAGTAAGAGAATATGCCGCACCCAATACAGAGGCTGCTAAAATTCTGAGACGAATTCTCCTCACTGCCAAAAATTTTGCTGCAGCCAACAGTAAAAAATAATTAATAAAAATATTGACTGCCAGCAACACATCAATATAAATGGTCTGCTTCACATAGTTCCTCCTTTTCCCAAAAAGTTGTAACATTATTATAGTCAGTCGGACAGAATAATTCTGTCAGAAAATGTACGTAAAAAGAAAACAACACGGTAAAAATGCCGTGTTGTTTATTTATATAGAAAACCATTACGGTTTTTCGTTTTCATATTTAGTTTTTGCCTCATCAATTGCCAGAGGTTCAGCCAATACGGTAGGGTACCATCCTCTGCGGTGCATTTCGTCAAACACATCGGATTCCAATTGATGTTCTTCATTCAATAAATTTAAAATATCGTTGCGTACGGATAAATTTTTACATTCATTTGCAAATGTATTGTAAGTTTCGGTAATGTATTTTTGATTTGTCAGTATATCTTCAAATAAGTCTCGCTCTTTCATGGATTTTCTGCTCATATACGTCTCCTTTAATCCAACAATGATAATAGTGTTTGGTAATGCTCCTCATGTTTTGCGGCCATTTGCTCGCACTTTTTTCTGAGTTCGGGGTCATCACATAATTGGGCATATGCTTTATTTTTTGTAATGAGCAGTTTTTCTGCTTTCAGTTGTTCTTCAATTGCGGATAATTCCTTTGCTGTTAACATATCTGCTTCTCCTTTATACTGCATTTCTTTTATTCAAATGCGATGAAGGCGTTTATGTAGCCTGTGGCATCGCACTGTCTGCATCTAAACCAAAACTGATGGATAACGCTTGGTCAATTTGCGTCATTGCGTTTGGATCCAGGCGTCCCATGCGTTCTTTTAATCTATGTTTATCTATGGTTCTGATTTGTTCCAAAAGTACGATAGAATCTCGTGCCAATCCTGTATTTTCTGCTTGCAGCATAATATGCGTGGGCAAATTCGCTTTTGCACGTTGACTTGTAATTGCCGCTGCAATTACTGTTGGACTAAAACGGTTACCAACATCATTTTGAACAATCAGTACAGGACGCACTCCGCCTTGCTCAGAACCAATGACTGGACTAAGGTCAGCATAAAAGATATCGCCTCTTCTTATATTCAATTTTTTCACACTCCGAATTATTATATTGATTTTGGGCCCTGAATTTATATTTGCCTGAAACAGCAAGTTTTAATCATAAAAATAAAAATTAATTTATGCCCTAATCTATAATATTAATTTTGACTGTTTTTGCTTGCGATTCTTTTTTGATTGTTTAAAAATGATGAAAAGATGCGTTTATGAGTTCTTTTAATAAATAAAAATATACCGTCAAATCTTTGGAGCATTATTTATTTTGCAAAACGCCATTGAATTCCGTTTCATCTGTCTGTAACCGATATAGAATATTTGCTAATATAATTATATTCCCTAAAAAATAATTGCAAATAAAAATACCGGCTTCCAGACAGGAACCGGTATCAATCTTATTTATTGTTTACTGTGCTTTTCTTTTTTTATCACAATTGCTGTTAAGGCCAAACCACCTGCACTGACTAACAGCACAAGACATAACCCTAAGATGCTGTTATCTCCGGTCTGAGGACTTGCTGCGTCACCGGCTGAATTTATATTCCCATTTCCGGTTGATGTATTGGAACCAGTCGTCTCAGTTGTACCTGTTAGCGGAATTTCCACTGCTGCTTTTGCAAATCCGCAAACAGTGCATTCTTCATGCTTGGAGCCGGCTTCCGTTTCTGTTGCTTCTTTATCTACTATCCACACAAACGAATGGTCGGCTGTTTCTTTCTTTTCATGGCATATTGTACACTCATGCCAGTGTTGACCTTCATCGTTGCTCCAGACTTCATTGTAATTGTGTCCTAAAGCAGAACCGGTAGCTACTCTGGTATCAGTAACATCGCAATTATCGCATATAGAAGTCTCTGTACCATCTAGTGTGCATGTGGCATCATTGTTTGAAATGTAGTTGTTGAAGCTATGATGCTCTGCAGGTGCATTTCCTCCATCCACTTCGACTGCATTCAAAGCGTCACATGGAACCAAAATGGTTCCATTATTTATAATTTGGGAGCCCTCAGCTTTTGTAATGCTGACTCCGTCAGACAAAGTAAGCGTTACACCTTCAGGGATGGTAAGCGTTCTGCCGGCAGCAATTTCCCAGTTCTCTGCTAAAATATAGTCTGTTGGGAATGTTACTTCCGTTCCTTTTTCGTTTATATATCCTTGGAAATCAGCTTGTTCACCCAGATTTAAAGTAATTTCACCTGTATTGGTACGAAGAATTTGTTTGTTGTTCTCTGTAATAAACTTTACGTTACCTACAACTTCTGTCGAATTGTTTGCAAAAACACCTGCAACGCTGTTCACAGTAATTGTGGAATTTTCGATATAAACATTTCCGTTCGGATTCTGCACACTACCACTTTGTGCACCCCAACCGCTGTCATTTAATGTAATATTACTATTTACAAATTTCAATAAAGAGCTGTCTTTTCCTACTCCAACCGCCCATATTCCGCCTGTAGCACCGGAATGACTCATTAAAGTACTGTCGTAAATTTCAATATTTCCGTTTGCATAAATCGGATTCCATGCATTGTTGTTTCCATCTGCAACGGACAAATCAATGTACGCGCCGTTCTTTGCAACAAAATTTCCGTTCATAACAAGGCCATTTGTGTTATCACCAACTAATTTTACACCATCAACAGTAACATCCTCAAAACTGCCGCTGCTCATATAGTTGCATTGAGAAACTGTCAAAGAGCCGGAACCTTTTATTTCTAATGAATTTCCTTTTATGGAACTACTATTTTTTTGCGCAAATCCCTCAGAAAAATCTTGAATGATATTCTCTCCTTCGAGAACAATTGTTACCTTACCTTGTGGCAGTAAAATGCCTTTTCCTGTGCCATCACCGGTAAGTGTTACATTTGTCAAGGTGAGCGTATTCGTGACAGAGTCCCATGTATAGCCTTCTCTGTCAGTGTAATCGTCTGCAGTTACGTCAATGTCTTGGTCATATTCTGCCGCAAAAACGCTGACAGGCAGCATCAATGCCGATATTACCACTGCCAGCAGACATGCTATCCCTTTTTTAGATTTTGTTCGAAACATCCGTTTACCTCCTCAAATTCATCCTTTTGTTTATTTGAATATGTAAAAGTATACATTTTGAAACCTCTAAAAAAAGGCCTAAATACAATGCAGATTATTCTTGAAACACACAATTTAATATGGTATACTTTTCCAAATTTGGAATTTTTTATTTTAATTACTTTTAGTCTACATCATAAACATACTATCTTTTTCAATATTTTACCTCTTCAACAGAATCATTCGCATGAATCATAACAAGTTATTATTTTCCCATAGACTTTCCTCCTATTATTTTTTCTTTTTATTTTGCTCTGTTAAAAACAGACTGAACTGTTATCAGAAATTCTATCCTAATATTTCAATGAATTCTTTTAAAGATTCTTCCGTACTCTATCAGCAAATTTCTATAACATTTTATAAACTTTCGGCAAAAATAAATGCTCTGTCTTGTATTTAGGAACTATGCGGAACACTTGTATGTACATCTAATCACAACGAAAATAAAAAGCTCATGTGATATAGGATTTTGCCTACAACATGAGCTTTTTCTGTTATGTTACTACCTTATGAAAACGATGTTATTTCTATGCTATCTATAAAATCGTACCAGTAACATCAACATAAATGATTCTATAAATTCAAATCGAGACCTTAAATACACCCGCCTCTTTATTTTATCATTTTTATTCTTGAATACACAAATGTTGGTGTCAATGATACCAACATAACTTACAAAAATTTAATTTGGTATCGGTCAACTGTAATAGATTCTACAGTTCCTTTATTTCTTGCAGTAACTACAAAGGACACACCTTGTTCCGTACTGCCTGAAAACTGACCGTTTCCTTGGTTTTCCAATAGCTGGGGTTGTTCCTTTGCATAACGCAATACCGACACCAGCTGTGAAAACCAACTGTATTCCGGCAATAAAGCTTCAGCTCCGTCAATCGACAAGTCATTGAGAGATATCTGAACCGTACCGTTGGTATCCTGATAACACAATCCTTTCGCCGTTTCAGGGCTTGTAAGTATAAAAACAGTTTCTGTACCGCTGTTTTTCAACGTTCCGCAAGCGACTTCTTTTTCTGAAGCCGACACAGATATTTGACATTCCATATCAAAGACAATTTGCTCTGCTTTTAACGACCCGCCATTACCTGACGATTGACATCCTACAGCAAACAGTGCAACGAACAGCACCAATCCACTGCATAAAAAAGCTTGCATTGCCTTTTTCAAATGCAACCACCCTATTTCTCAAATTTTAAAAATAATCTTGGTAACTCTTCAATCATATCCGTGGGAAGCATGGATATTTGAGATAATTTATCAGCACACTTATCTCCTGCCATACCATGCAGATATACAGCAGTCCTTGCCGCTTCAAACGGCGCTTCTCCCTGCGCCAATATGCCCCCTATCATGCCTGCCAGTACATCACCGCTTCCGCCTTTTGCCATGCCGGCATTTCCTGTAGGGTTCATACTGATTTTTCCGTAATGCGCCGCAACAACGGTTCCTGAGCCTTTCAGTACAAGCGTAATTCCATGTTTTTTAGCAAACTCTCGGGAAATCTGCAGCCGGTTTCGCTGTACTTCCTTGGCCGTAATTTTTAATAATCTGGCCATTTCTCCCGGATGGGGCGTTAAAATTAACGGAACTGTGGTATTCTGAAGCAATTCTATATCTTCAGACACAATATTTAAAGCATCGGCATCCAACACAATGGGATGCTTAAAATGTTTTAAGACATAGGTCAAAATGAGTTTGGCAGTTTCACTTGTTCCCATTCCGCATCCAATGACACAAGCAGTGGTCTTTTCCATTGCTTCGTCTAACTGCTGCAGCATACGCTCCTGATACAGTACCGTATAAATCGGTTCTGTCAGCTGCCCTGCTACAATCGGATAAATTTCTTTCGGAACCACCATATGTACCAGACCTGTTCCGCTGCGCAATGCCGCCTTTCCACACATAATTGCTGCGCCTGCCATTCCCTCACTTCCGCAAATGCAAAGCAAGTGACCATAATCGCCTTTGTTTGTATTTTGTTTTCTGGGTTTGAACATGGACTCAATCTGCCATTCTTCTGCCACTTCAATATCTGCTTCTTGCTGAGCCACCAGATTATGAGGAATACCAACATCAGCAACTACAATTTCACCGCAGTATTCTTTTGCGGGAGATAATAAATGTGCTGTTTTCATTGTTGTAAACGTAATGGTAACATCCGCCTGAAAACAAACGGTGTCCACAGTTCCCGTATCACATTCAATACCGCTTGGAATATCTACTGCAATTTTATCCGCTCCTGACAAATTGGCTGTTTCCAACACTTCTGTCATACGTGCATCGGGAGTCCCTTTAAATCCAATTCCGTAAATACAGTCTACCAATACATCGGCTGTACGTATCAGTTCAAAGATAAGCTCTTGGTCATCCGCAATACTGAACGCCTGAACATTGGTTTGCCTGATACGGGACAATGTTTCTTTTGCAATATCCGTTTTCGGCAAACCGTCCACCAGTGCAATAATCACTTCCCCGCCTGCTGCATCCAGTCTCCTTGCAGCAACAAAACCGTCTCCGCCATTATTTCCTTTTCCGCACAGAATCACAGTTCTCTTTTCTCTGATATTGTAATGACTGCTGATATATTCTGCGACCGCAGTTCCCGCATGTTCCATCAATGTAATATACGGTATTCCTTCATCAACTGCCCATTGTTCCAATTCTCTTGTTTGTTGATTGTTTAACGCTTTCATACAATCCTCCCAGCCTTGTAGCAATATATATGCTTATCGTCCGTAAATATGAGCAAGCTGTCTCATATGCTCTGCTATGTTATCCGTAAATTGCTCCGACTCTAACCGCCACTGCCAATTATCTCCTATAGTAGAAGGAAAATTCATTCTTGCAGTGTTGGGTAATGACAATATATCCTGCATCTGTAACATGGCGATATCTGCAACACTGCCGTATAACATCCGCATAAATGCGTTCGGCAATTCTTCTAAATCTGTCGCATTACAATAAAAGCAGGCTCTTTTGTGTTCTTCTTCCCGTGTTGAAAAATATCCCAAAACAGTTTCGTTGTCATGGGTGCCACTGTAAGCGACCGTATCTTTTTCATAATTGTGAGGTAAATGCTCATTTTGAGGATTTCCATCAAAACCGAATTGCAGCACTTTCATTCCCGGATACCCCATTTGCTTCCGTAAAGAAGTGACCTCATCTGTTAACACACCCAAATCTTCCGCAATCATACGGTGCGGCTCTATCACCTCATGAATGGCATGTAACAGCTTTGCTCCCGGTCCTTTCCGCCATTGACCTTTTATCGCATTTTCTTCTCCTGCAGGAATCTCATAGTATCTCACAATTCCTATGAAATGGTCAATTCGGGTAAAATCATACAGTTCAGAACAGCAAGCCATACGATATTTCCACCATTGAAATCCTGTATGCTCCATATAGTCCCAGTCATACAACGGATTTCCCCATAACTGACCTGTATCGGAAAATGCATCGGGAGGTACCCCTGCAACCGCCTTGGGCTGCTTTTCGTCATCTAACAAAAACAATTCAGGATGTGTCCACACATCGGAACTGTCCAAAGCAAGATAAATGGGAATATCTCCAATAATGTAAATTCCTTTTTTATTTGCGTACGTTTTTACATCATTCCACTGTTGATAGAAGTGATACTGGCAAAATTTCCAAAACTGAATTTTCTCTTTTAACAAAATACGATAATTCATCAATGCAGATGAATCACGCTCTTTGATATCTGCATTCCACTTGAGCCATTCACATTGTCCGAAATGGTCTTTACAAGCCATAAAAAGTGCATAATCATCCAACCAATGCTCCTGTTTTTTACAAAACTCCATATAATCGGAACGATATAAATGATTGCTGTTTTCATATGCTGTTTGCAGCAATTGCAAACGATGTTCTGCAATTTTGTCATAAGAAATACAGGACCGATTTTCGCCCCAGTCAAATTTTAAAATATCATTTTGGGTAAGTAATCCTTGTTCTGCCAAGCGGTCTAAATCAATGAAATAAGGATTTCCCGCAAACGCGGAATAAGACTGGTAAGGACTGTTTCCAAACCCTGTAGGTCCTATCGGAAGCACTTGCCAATACGTTTGCCCTGCTGCATGTAACTGATCAATAAAACGATATGCTGCATTCCCCAGCGTTCCTATTCCATACGGTGATGGTAGTGCACTGACAGGCAGCAACACGCCTGCTCCTCTGATACGGCAAGCCTCCATATCATCACGCCTCATTTCTTTTTTATATAGATTTATTATATCATTTTTGCATAATAGTTTCAATAAATGCTGTTATTTACAAAAAAAATTGTAAATAACTTATAAAGATGATTCAAACCCTTTGAATCCTCATTTCAGTTTATGCGGAAATCTTGCAAACAAGACATAAACATGGTATAGTTATTATAAATAACGCGATGAAAAAGAAAAGTAACCATTTACCGCTGACCAGAGAGAATTTGTAACAGCTGAAATCAAATTTACAGTATGGAAATGGCGAAGTTCCCTTTGGAGCGGCACAGCCGAACAAAACAGTAAGCTGTGACGGCAGACCCCGTTACAGGTCATACGAGTGTTTGGTTTACAAAAATAAGGGTGGTACCGCGGAGCATACGTCTTCGTCCCTGTTTAGGGATGAAGGCTTTTTTTATGTCAAAAATCATCCCGTTTATGATAACTTTTCGAAAGGATGTCAAATTGTATGAAGCAACAGCTTGAAACCATTCGCCAATTGGCACTAAAAGCAATTGAAGAAGCAGAAGACCAGCAAGGTTTGGAAAATCTGCGCGTAAAATATCTTGGAAAAAAAGGAGAACTTACCGCTATTTTAAAGCAAATGGGTAAGCTATCCGCTGAGGAACGTCCTGTTATGGGACAACTGGCCAATGATGTCCGTGCAGCAATTGAAGAAACATTCACACAAAAAGCAGCGCATTTAAAAGAAGCATTACTGGAGCAAAGATTAAAGCACGAAACCATCGACGTCACTTTGCCCGGAAAACGCAAGGAATTGGGTTCCAAACATCCGCTTTCCATTGTATTGGATGAAATCAAAGAAATCTTTGTGGGCATGGGCTTTGATATTGTAGAAGGTCCTGAAGTGGAATCTGATTATTACAACTTTGAAGCATTGAATATTCCAAAAAATCATCCTGCCCGTGATACACAAGATACATTTTATATCAATGAAAATGTGGTATTGCGTACACAAACTTCTCCTGTACAAATTCGTACTATGGAAAATCGTGAACCTCCTATTCGCATCATTTCACCGGGACGTGTATATCGCTCTGATGCAGTGGACGCTACTCACTCCCCTTTATTCCATCAAATAGAAGGACTGGTTGTTGACAAAGGCATTACATTTGCCGACTTAAAAGGCACACTGGAAACCTTTATTAAGCGCTTATACGGAGAAGATTCGGTTGTTCGTTTCCGCCCTCATCACTTCCCATTTACAGAACCATCAGCCGAAGTGGACGTACAATGCTTTAATTGCCATGGCGAAGGATGCCGTTTATGCAAAAACGAAGGATGGATTGAAATTTTGGGCTGCGGCATGGTGCATCCAAAAGTATTGAGCAATTGCGGAATTGACCCTGAAGTATACAGCGGTTTTGCACTGGGAATGGGTCTGGAACGCGTTGTTATGCGTCGTTATAACATTGATGATTTGCGTCTGTTCTACGAAAATGACGTAAGATTTTTAAAACAATTCTAAAATAACACAATGAAAGGACTGCAATCACAATGAATTTATCCATGAAATGGTTAAAAGAATTTGTCGATATTGATATAAAACCAAGAGATTTTTCCGAAGCAATGACCATCAGCGGCTCTAAAGTAGAAGGATACGAAATAGAAGATTCCGAAATTTCCAATGTGGTAGTAGGTAAAATACTATCTATTGTTCCTCATCAGGATTCCGACCATTTGGTTATCTGTCAAGTGGATATCGGAGAATCAGAACCAATTCAAATTGTAACAGGAGCCAGCAATTTAACAGTAGGAGATTTGGTGCCTGCCGCACTGAACAATTCCACTTTGCCCGGCGGCATAAAAATCAAAAAAGGAAAATTACGCGGTGTAGAAAGTAACGGTATGCTATGCTCTTTGGGTGAATTAGGTCTTACTCTCAATGATTTTCCGTATGCAATTGAAGACGGTATTTTCGTTCTGCAAGAAGATTGTCAACCGGGACAACCAATTTGTGAAGCAATCGGTCTTAATGATATTAAGGTAGAATTTGAAATCACTTCTAACCGTCCTGATTGTTTCTCTGTCATCGGACTTGCAAGAGAAGCCGCTGCTACATTTGATAAACCGCTTACATTACATACTCCTGTTGTAAAAGCAGGAAACGGTTCCTGCAAAGACATGCTGGATGTAAAAATAGAGGAGCCTTCCTTATGTTCTGTTTACAGTGCCAGAATCGTTGAAAATGTCAGAGTAAAGCCGTCTCCCCGCTGGATGCGTGAAAGACTGCGCGCTATGGGAGTTCGACCAATTAACAACATTGTAGACATTACAAACTATGTCATGCTGGAATACGGACAGCCAATGCATGCATTTGATTTACGTTTTATTGAAGATAAAAAAATACGCGTCAGACGCGCCAAAGACGGTGAAACCATTACTACCTTGGACGGTGTTGACCGTACATTAACCCATGAAAACTTGGTCATTGCAGACAGTAAAAAGCCTGTAGCGATTGCCGGCGTTATGGGCGGCGAATACAGCGGAATTATGGATGACACCACCACCATTGTATTTGAATCCGCTTGTTTCGATGGTTCTTCCGTGCGTACTACCGCCCGCGACCAAGGCATGCGTACCGACGCCTCCTCCCGTTATGAAAAAGAATTAGACCCTAATAACTGTCTTCCTGCTTTGGAACGTGCTTGTGAATTGGTAGAATTGCTGGATGCAGGCGATGTACTGGATGATGTTATAGTAGATGACCATTCTTCCCATGAACAACGACGAATTCCTCTGGAAACCGAATGGACCAATGGTTTCCTAAATATTCAATTATCAGCAGAAGAAATGAAAGCAATTCTAAAGAAAATTGACTGCCAGTTTGACGGAGATACCATCCTGGTACCTACCTTCCGCCCCGACTTGGAGCACAAAGCAGATATCGCGGAAGAAATTGCGCGTTTCTACGGTTACAACCGCATTCCAAGCACACCGCTGCGCGGCGATGCACAAGGAAAATATACTCCAAGACAAAAATTTGAAGATAAAATTTCCAATACAATGCTTGCATTGGGATTAAGCGAAATTATGACCTATTCTTTCCTTAGCCCCAAAGCGTACGATAAAATCGGAATGCCGGAGCAGGATTATCTTAGAAATTCTGTTACCATTTCAAACCCTTTAGGCGAAGATACCAGTATCATGCGTACCACTGCTCTGCCGTCTATGCTGGACACCTTAGCACGCAACTACAATAACAGAAACGGAGCAGTAGCTCTGTTTGAACTTGCTTCTGAATATTATCCTGTTGAAGGACAAGAACTGCCTGACGAAAAAACAAAACTAATTGCAGGCTTGTACGGCGACGATTGTGATTTCTTTACTGCAAAAGGTATGGTGGAACAACTGCTGGATACATTGTTTATTTCAAATTATGAATTTGAGGCTTCCTCCAACGAGTATGCTTATCATCCGGGTCGTTGTGCTCATATCATGATTGATGATACTGTCATTGGAGTAATCGGAGAAATTCATCCAAAGGTAGCAGAAAATTATGGCATCAACGAAAGAATCTTGTGTTTCACTTTAGATGTCGACAGCCTATTTACACATACCCGAACAAACGCTACTTATACTCCTCTTCCAAAATTCCCTGCAGTTACCCGTGACCTTGCGCTTATTTGTGATGAAGCTATTCCTGTCCGCATATTGGAAAAGGCTATTACAAAAGGGGCAGGTAATTTATTGGAAACAATCCAGCTATTTGACGTTTACCAAGGTGAACAAATTGAAAACGGTAAAAAAAGCGTTGCATTTAATATTGTTTTACGCTCTGCTGAAAACACTTTAGCAGAAGAACAAGTAAACAGTACCATGAAAAAAGTGATGAAAGAACTGGAAAAAGTAGGAGCCAGCTTAAGAGTATAAGAAATTTTACATGTTTTTACTTGTAATTAATTGTAATTTGTTGTATTATGGATTTGTAATGGAGGGATAATTACAATGCTAGACAGAACTATGACGTTTTCTTTTAATAACAACCGTGACGATGATATAAAAGCAATTTTGACAACGGTATATAACGCATTGCAAGAAAAAGGTTATAACCCCATCAATCAAATTGTAGGATACATTCTATCTGAAGATCCAACTTATATTACAACACATAATAACGCCCGTAGTCTCATCCGTAAAATTGACCGTGATGAATTACTGCAGGCTTTGTTAAAATCTTATCTGAAATAATTTGAAACTGTCATTGTAAATTACAATGACAGTTTTTATTTTCTTTACTTATGAAAACAGTTATGATATAATTTAATTTCAAAGTAACGAATGAGGAGGTATATATACATGAAAGTAAAAAAAGCGAATGCGTCAAAGTTTCCAACTTATAAAGGTAAACCTCTTGTCAGATGCGGAAACACAATTTACTATGGTGATATGAAAGACCCATATGTAATTAAAATGGATATTAAATCAACAAAAAAATTGGCAAATCAAGAGATTGCAGATGAAATAACCATACAACTCATGCGTACGGACAGTACAATCAGTACAAAGAAACAAATTGTAAAAACAAGCAAAAAAAATGGACTATACTTAGCAATGGATATTTCAGAAGCTTGGCTGGAACGTGCTTTGGCCAATAATGAAGAATAAGCAAATAAAAAGGAGTGCAAATCATGCACTCCTTTTTCTCATTCATAAAATAGAAAACGATAAGTTTATCTGCTATGGCATCCACGATTACAATAGGAAATATTCCTTTTTATCGTTTGAAACAATGTATGTTTCCCCAGAAGAATATCATCTCATTTATATTTGTCTGCATATATAAAGAAAAATAACTGATATCAAAAACTTATTGCTTATGTAGCTACTACAAATATGAAGTAAGCAGAAAGATTATCTCTCTGTTCATTGAAACATAATTGTATAAAACGTCCAATATACACATATGTACCAGGGAATATCAAATAACTCTAAGCATGATATCCTATATATCATTAATTTTACAGCAAAAATATAAAAATATTATCTAAAAATCTTATCGAGAATTTCTGTTATCTTTTTAAGTCTTCTTACATGCCATTCAAGCCTTATTTTATCGGCTTTGATGGCACTTTTCATAGTAGAAAGCATTTCACATAAACTATTATATTTCTATGTGTTTCCCCGCTTGAAAGTAATAAAGCCGTAGTAAATTCAGTTTGTACTACCAGCCATTTCAACCTTTGCGAAAACATAAGAACCGTGTATGTAATCCTCAAGTATCATTTTGATATTGGAATGTCTCATGATGTACTGTAACGTATTCGAGTTCATTCCTGTATTTGCCATGTTCGTACAAAATGCATTTTTATAAGCCAACTTTTTTAGATAAAAAATTCAGTACCAAATTTATTAAAACATTAAACCTTGGTTTAAATTATCCATATTCATGGCAGTTACTTGCTTTTCCATATGATAATAAGGCAACGTTTCTCCATTGATATCAACAATTTGCTCTGAAAGGACTGCATACCCCATTGCCTGATACCATCCTCTTACCTGCTCATGAGCGTCCACTGCAGCGGTAAAGATATCATTGACTGCCAGTTCATCTTCAAGACATTGTAATAATTCAGTACCAAACTTATGGTGCTGATACTGAGGCAGGATAAACAAACGTTTAATGACATTATCTTTGATTGTTCCTGTGCCTACCAAATACCCATCGCTTTCCATTAAATACACATTGGCATTTATTAAATCATCTTTAATCGCTTCTTCTGAATGCAAATTTAGAAAAAAATCTACAACATTTTCTGAAAAACATTCCGGATAGCACTCTTTGATGGTACGGTGCACCATATTTTTTACGGTTTGTAAATCTGCCAATTTTGCTTCGTATACCATAATATTCTAACTCTCCCTTTTATGGATAAAAAAAGACAGAATGCCGTCTCATAAAACGGGCAGCTTCTGTCTTTTTCTTATTTACCAATATCTGTTCTGTAATGTGCACCCTCAAAATGAATTTTGGAAACAGCATTATATGCTTTTTTCAATGCACCTTCCAAAGTTGTGTCAGTTGCGGTTACTCCCAACACTCTGCCGCCATTTGTATAAAACTTACCATTTTCTTTTTTGGTTCCTGCATGATAAACGGTTGCTCCCTCAATTTGACCATTTTCATTCAGGCCTGTCATTTCAATGCCTTTTTCATATTTTTCGGGATAACCGCCTGAAGCCATTACTACACATGCTGCAGCTTCGTCGGACCATTCAATATCTACATCTGATAGACATTCATTACGCACGGCTATCATAATCTCTAACAAATCAGATTTTAGTCTTGGCAGTACCACCTGTGTTTCAGGGTCTCCAAAACGACAGTTGTATTCAATTACCCTAGGACCGTTTGGAGTCAGCATCAATCCAAAATACAAACAGCCTTTAAACGGTCTGCCTTCTTGATTCATTGCAGCAATGGTAGGAAGAAAAATCGTATCCATACATTCTTTTGCAATTTCATCTGTATAATACGGGTTTGGACTGACTGTGCCCATTCCCCCTGTGTTCAATCCTTTGTCATTGTCCAACGCACGTTTGTGGTCTTTGGAAGATACCATTGGTTTTAATGTTTTACCGTCGGTAAATGCCAATACTGAAACTTCAGGACCCGTAATAAATTCTTCTACTACAATCTTATTACCTGACTGACCAAAAATTTTATCTTCCATAATTGATTGAACCGCATCTTTTGCTGCTTGTAAGTTTTCAGCGATGATAACACCTTTTCCCAATGCAAGCCCGTCTGCTTTGACTACAATCGGAAATGTATTATTTTGCTCAATATAAGCAATCGCAGATGCTGAATCGTCAAACACTTCATAACCTGCGGTAGGAATACCATATTGTTTCATCAAATTTTTAGAAAATACTTTGCTGCTTTCAATCACAGCAGCGTTTGCTGTTGGACCAAACGCCGGAATTCCAGCTTCTTCCATTGCATCTACCATACCTGCAGCCAATGGATCATCCGGCGCAACAACAGCAAAATCAATTCCGTTTTGTTTTGCAAAGGTTACCATAGAATCTTTATCCATGGCGTTAATATCAACACACTGTGCATCACAGGAAATACCACCGTTACCGGGAGCACAATAGATTCTTTCTACTTTTGGACTTTCTAACAGTTTGCGGATAATGGCATGCTCACGGCCGCCGCCGCCTACTACAAGCAGTTTCATAAAAGCTACCGTTCCTTTCTGAAATGAAACTAATGATTAATGATGGAACAAACGCACTCCTGTAAACGCCAAACAAATGCCGTATTTATTACAGGTATCAATGACGTGGTCATCACGAATAGAGCCGCCTGCCTCCGCGATATAAGAAACACCGCTGCGGTGCGCACGTTCAATATTATCTCCAAATGGGAAAAATGCATCCGAACCGAGAGAAACGCCGGTTTGTTGGTCAAGCCAAGCACGTTTTTCTTCTCTGGTTAGACGTTCCGGTTTCTCTGTAAAGAACAATTCCCATGTACCGTCTGCCAACACGTCCATATCATCATCTGAAATGTATACATCAATGGTGTTATCACGGTCAGGACGGCGAATATCTGCTTTAAATGGCAGATTCATTACTTTTGGATGTTGACGCAAGAACCAAATATCCGCTTTATTTCCGGCCAATCTGGTACAGTGAATGCGAGACTGTTGTCCTGCGCCAATTCCGATTGCCTGTCCGTCTTTGACATAACATACAGAATTGGATTGCGTATACTTTAATGTAATCAATGCAATCAATAAATCACGTTTTGCCTCTTGAGGCAATTCTTTATTCTCACTTACAATATTTTGAAGCATCTCTTCATTGATTTTGATTTCATTTCTGCCCTGCTCAAATGTAATACCGTAAACATCTTTGTGTTCTATGGGAGCAGGCTGATATGCTTCATCGATTTGAATGACATTATAGTTGCCTTTACGCTTTGTTTTTAAAATTTCCAATGCTTCCTGTGTATATCCTGGAGCAATGACTCCGTCGGAAACTTCTCTTGCAAGTAAAGTTGCTGTCTGTGCATCGCATGTATCGGACAATGCAACAAAATCACCATAGGAAGACATTCTGTCTGCACCGCGTGCTCTTGCATATGCAGTAGCAATGGGAGATAGCTCTAAATCATCTACAAAATAAATCTTCTTCAATGTATCGCTCATTGGAATTGCCACTGCTGCGCCGGCAGGACTGACATGCTTAAAAGAAGCTGCCGCAGGTAATCCTGTTGCCTCTTTTAACTCTTTTACCAATTGCCAGCTGTTAAACGCGTCTAAAAAATTGATATATCCAGGCTTACCGTTTAAAACCGTAATCGGCAATGCGGAACCATCTTTCATAAAAATACGGGATGGTTTTTGATTTGGATTACATCCATATTTCAGCATTAATTCATTTGACATCAGAAACAGCCTCCTTTACTTATTTTTATTGATAATTCTGGTTTCTGTTAAACCATTTTCCAATTGGATAAAGCAAGTAAATAAAGAAACTTTATTGTCTGCATTTAAACTATCCCATACGGTATTTGTGAAGGAATCAATATCACCCTCAACTGCCACACGAATCGGCTCTCCTTCAAAAGAAGGAATTGGGTTTCCGTCACAGCGATACGTATGAATAAAATGACCTTCCCCATTGACAGGCTGTGCATATTCATAAAAATAACGCAATGCACTTTCAGGATTACCGTTATTGCTTTTTAAAATGGAAAGCTTATACTGTAATCCGTTATTTACTACCACTTCTCCCGAAATACGAGGGGTAAAGTTCGGTGCGTCAGGTTCAAAGGTACGGGTACGCAACGCATCTTCAAAGGTTCTGCCTTGCTCCAATGCTTCATAAATGGTATCCGTTTGGTCACCGTTTGTTACAATGGTGGTATTGCCGATGACACGAACAGGAGCATAAATAATGAGAGATGGGTCTGTTAACTTAGATTCATCAAACGCTTTTGTTTTAATACCCAAACCATCTTCTACAAATACACGGTTGCGACTGTTTTCGCTTCTTCCCATAATAAAATAGGAAATAACGCCATGTGTTCCGTCTTTTGTTTTTCCAATCATGATGCCACGGCCCGGATACGTATTGCTTTTTAAAAGCTCAGCAAAATTTTTCAATTCCATGTTCTTACTCCAATTCAAAAATAGTTACTCATTTATTTTTACAAAATCTTGTTCTATTTCAAGCTTGCCCTGGCAAAACAGAGAAACCGCCTGAGGCAACAATTTCCATTCGGCCTCTTCCATAACGCGTTTTTGCAAAGTCTGCGCTGTATCGTCGGGAGATACCGTAACCGCTTTTTGCAAAATAATGGGCCCTCCATCGCAAACCTCGTTTACAAAGTGAATGGTAGCACCTGTCAGTTTCACGCCACGCTGCAATGCTGCTTCATGCACACGTAAGCCGTAAAATCCTTCGCCGCAAAAAGCGGGAATCAAAGAAGGATGCACATTGATGATTTTGTTGCGATAAGCATCAATGACTCGGTCACTGATAATGGTCATGAATCCTGCCAATACGATTAAATCAATTTGATGCTTTTGCAGCAAATCTATCAAAGCACGGTCATATTCTTCCATGGTAGCGTACTGTTTACGAATCAATACTTCACAAGAAATTCCTGCATTTTTTGCTCGTTCCAAAGCAAAAGCATTTGATTTGCTGGAGATAACCAAAGAAATTTCTCCGTTGATAATTTCTCCTCGTCTTTCCGCATCAATCAAAGCTTGCAGATTGGTTCCTCCGCCGGATACCAAGACCGCGATTTTTAGCATAAAACGACACCCTCTTCGCCTTTTACCACAGTTCCGATTAAGAAAGCTTCTTCTCCGTTTTCCTTCAAATGTGCAATTGCCTTTTCTGCTTCCGATGCAGGAACTACAACACACATACCGATACCCATATTAAAGGTGCTGTACATATCCTGTGTTGGAATATTTCCTGTTTTTTGAATTAAATCAAAAATAGGTAAGGTTGGGAAAGCGTTCATTTCAATTTTAGCAGTATATCCCTCTTTCATCATGCGGGGAAGATTTTCATAAAAACCGCCGCCTGTTACATGAGAAACCGCTTTTACCGTACAAGTTTTCATCAAAGACAACATAGGACGAACATAAATTTTCGTTGGAGTCAGCAATGCTTCTCCCAAAGTGGTACCCAGCTCTTCATAATACTGTTTTAAATTTTCTTCATTGACATCAAATACTTTCCTTACCAAAGAAAATCCGTTGGAATGTACACCGGAAGATTGAATACCAATAATCGCGTCACCTTCCTCCATAGAAGAACCGTCGATTACTTTTTCACGGTCTACCATACCTACGCAGAAGCCTGCCAAATCATATTCATCTATTGGATAAAAGCCGGGCATTTCTGCGGTTTCACCGCCAACCAATGCACAGTTGGATTGTACACATCCATCTGCAACACCTGAAACAATTTTTTCAATCTTTTCAGGAAAGTTCTTTCCTACTGCCAGATAATCCAAAAAGAATAATGGCTGTGCACCGCAGCAAATAACATCGTTTACGCACATCGCTACACAGTCAACGCCAATAGTATCGTGCTTGTCCATCAAAAATGCCAAACGCAGTTTTGTACCAACACCATCTGTTCCCGAAACAAGGATAGGTGTTTTCATATCTGTGAAATCCGGTTGGAACAATCCGCCAAAGCTTCCAATATTGGAAACAACGCCGGGAATATTGGTACGTGCAACGTGTTGTTTCATCAATTCAACGGCTTTATAACCTGCGGTTACGTCAACGCCCGCCTCTTTGTAGCTGTCACTAAAATTTTTCATGGTTTTTATGTTCTCCTCAATATGTTAAAGTCCAATTGATATATCATCGTTATAACGCGTCTACTTCAGCCTGCAAAGCTGCGTCTTTTTTCTTTACGCCTTCTACCATTTCTGTTTTCATTGCATCCAATTTTTTTGCCAGCTCTTCATCACCGATTGCCAACATTTGCACTGCGAGAATCGCTGCATTTGCAGCACCGTCAATGGCCACGGTTGCTACCGGAATTCCGCTTGGCATTTGTACGGTTGCAAGCAAAGCGTCCAATCCGTCCAATGTAGAAGATTTGATTGGAATACCAATGACAGGCAAGGTGGTGTGTGCTGCCAAAACGCCTGCAAGATGAGCAGCTTTTCCCGCTGCCGCAATAATCACACCAAAACCATTTTCTTTTGCATGCTCGGAAAATTCGGCAGCATCATGGGGTGTTCTGTGAGCAGACATCACATGAACCTCAACAGGAACACCAAAAGATTTTAATTTTTTCACTGCAGCAGAAACAGTTGGAAAATCACTGTCACTGCCCATAATCACTGCAACTTTTTTGGACATAATAAAAACACCTCTAAATTCGTTTCGTTCATTCATTTTTGCTTACACTTACACAAAAAACAGGCTACGGAGCAGATGTGCAGCGTAGCCTTTATATCACATGTAGCAAATGACAAGAAGAGGAATGAAATGGAATTATTACACGATATACCATATTTCATCCTCCCTCCTGTTTCAACATTATATATAGTATTATATTTCATTTTTGTAACAAATTCAATAGTGGTTTGGAGATAGATTTTTTTTGTATGGTTACTATAAAAAATAAAAGGATATCTGTATATATTGTCACAATTTGTCTGCGGATTTTACAACAAGAAGCAGAAGAGCAAAATAAAACAGGTACTGTTTTATGACAGTACCTGAAAAAGAGAAACTATATTTCGATTTTACAGATTAATACATGCCGCCCATACCAGGATCCATTGGCATTGCAGGAGCTGCAGCAGCAGGCTCTTTCTTATCTGCAACCAAAGATTCTGTAGTCAATACCATGGCAGCAATGGAAGCTGCATTTTGCAGTGCGGAACGTGTTACTTTTGTTGGGTCTACAATACCGGCGGAAATCATGTCTGTGTATGTTTCTTTCAAAGCATCAAAGCCATAGCCAACTTTATTTGCTTCTTTGATTGCGGAAACAATAACAGAGCCTTCTAAGCCGGCATTTGCAGCAATTTGACGAACCGGCTCTTCCAATGCTTTCAATACGATTTGAACGCCTGTTTTCTCATCGCCTTCCGCAGTTTCTGCCAATTTTGCAACTGCAGGAATTGCATTCATCAATGCAGTACCGCCGCCTGCAACAATGCCTTCTTCAACAGCAGCTTTTGTTGCGGAAAGCGCATCTTCAATGCGAAGTTTTTTCTCTTTCATCTCAACTTCGGTTGCTGCACCAACTTTGATAACTGCTACACCGCCTGCCAATTTTGCCAAACGTTCTTGCAATTTTTCACGGTCATATTCGGAAGTGGTTGCTTCCAATTGAGCGCGAATTTGGTTTACTCTTGCTTTAATCTCGTTGGAATCTCCTGCGCCGTCTACGATAATAGTGTTATCTTTGTCAACTTTGATTTGGCGAGCGCGACCAAGTTGGTCCATAGTAGTTTCTTTCAAGTCTAAACCAAGCTCTTCTGTAATCACTTGACCGCCTGTCAGAACAGCAATATCACGAAGCATTTCTTTTCTTCTGTCACCAAAACCAGGAGCTTTTACAGCTACGCAAGTGAAAGTACCGCGTAATTTATTCAGAATCAAGGTTGTCAAGGCTTCGCCTTCCACATCTTCAGCAATGATAAGCAATTTTTTACCGGATTGTACGATTTGCTCCAGGATAGGAAGAATCTCTTGAATGTTGGAAATTTTCTTATCTGTAATCAGCACATAAGCATCATCCAAATCCGCTACCATTTTATCTGTATCTGTCACCATGTAAGGAGTTACATAGCCACGGTCGAACATCATACCTTCTACTACTTCGGAGTAGGTTTCTGCTGTTTTGGATTCTTCTACTGTAATAACACCGTCAGCAGTTACTTTATCCATTGCTTCAGAAATCAGATTTCCAATTACTTCATCTGCTGCAGAAATGGTTGCTACACGTGCAATATCATCAGAGCAAGTTACTTTTTTGGAATTCTCTGTTAATGTGTTTACAGCAGTATTTACAGCGTTTTGAATGCCTTTTTTCAAAATCATCGGATTGGCGCCTGCTGTTACGTTTTTCATGCCCTCACGGATTAAAGCTTGTGCCAACAAAGTAGCTGTTGTGGTACCGTCGCCCGCAACATCGTTTGTTTTGATGGAAACTTCTTTGACAAGCTGAGCGCCCATGTTTTCAAATGGGTCATCCAACTCAACTTCTTTGGCAATGGTAACACCGTCATTGGTTACAAGCGGTGCGCCGAATTTTTTGTCCAAAACAACATTGCAGCCTTTTGGACCAAGTGTAATTTTTACTGTATCTGCCAATTGATTAATACCATTCATTAATGCTTTTCTTGCTTCTTCACCATAAATAATTTCTTTAGCCATAGAGATGATTCCTCCTAAAAATGATGTATATTCGGTTACAATAAATCTATTATTCTACAATTGCCAAAATGTCGCTTTGACGTACAATGGTATACTCTTCTCCGTCAACTTTTACTTCTGTACCTGCATATTTGCTTGCAATCACCTTGTCACCCGGTTTGATGTACATTTCAACTTCTTTGCCATCTACAATGCCGCCGGGGCCTACTGCCAATACCTGCGCAATTTGTGGTTTTTCCTGAGAGGCACTTGCAAGTACAATGCCGCTTTTGGTTGTTTCTTCTGCTTCTGTCATTTGAATTAATACTCTGTCTAATAGTGGTTTAATAGTCATAAATATTTCCTCCTTAAAGTAAATATATTAGTTACATCATAGTTTTAGCACTCTTTAACTTCGAGTGCTAAAACTATTTTAACGTTTTTGTCATAAAAAATCAAGGGAATTTTCATTGAAAACGCAAATTTCATAAATTATTTACAATTATATTTCCAAATCATTCTGTACTGTTTTGTGTATTTCAAACTACATGGAATGTTTTTGCCTAAAGTTTATCAATTACTGCTTAAGATATTGCAAAAGAAACAGGTTGTATATTATAATAGGTACATATCTATACAGAACAATGAAAGTGAGGACCTTATAATGTCTGAAAGAAAAGATCCACCAGAATTTACACCGAAAACCTGTCCTGTTTGCGGCGGTCGTGCAATGAACGCATTCAAAGACAGAGAAAATTTCACCAGTTTTGAAATGGTATGCTGGGATTGCGGCAAACACCACTTCTATAAAATGGCTGACGATAAAAAGAGCTTTATCAAAGTGGACAAACTTTAATTGGAACAAAACAGCGGCTGTGTTACAGCCGCTGTTTTGTTTTTATAAAGCTGATGACAATACCAATCTTTTCTTATCATATAAAACCTACCGTAAAAAATTTGCCACATTATCAGACAAAGTAAAAATAATATGCAAACCGTTACACCAAATATACCGGAATTTGTGAAGAAATGGACATGCTATCCGGAGTTACTTTGCAGTCAAACGCCAAAATATTCACTCCACATTCTTTTGCATACTGCAACGCTTCTCCAAATGCAGGGTGTGTTTTTATGTTAGGCGTAAAATACCGTACATCCTGCATTTGAACCACAAAAATAATATAAGCATCAAAACCGTTTTTTCTGCATTGGCACAATTCATATACGTGCTTGATTCCGCGTTCCGTCGGTGCATCCGGAAACAATACCACCCCGTCTTCTTCAAGGGTTACACCTTTGACTTCAACATATGCAGGACGCTCTTCCCTTTCCAAATAAAAATCAAATCTGGAATCACAGTATTTCTTTTCAGGATAAATATTTTGTATGTGCTGTATGACTTGATTCTGTTCCAACCATTCTTTCACAGCTGCATTGGGGGCCTGAGAATCAATATTCACAAGACGATTTCCTTTTTGAACCGATATTAACGAATATTCTGTCTTACGATTGGGATTGTCATGATGCTGCACATAAACTTCACAGTTTGGAATTAACAGTTCTTTACAGCGCCCCGTATTTTTTACATGACAAATGACTTCTTTTCCGCCCACTGCCACATGTGCCAAAAAACGATTTGGCCTTGAAAGAAAAATCCCTTTTTCTATATTAGAATAATGCACACGGCACCTCCTGCACACCAATCGAAATTTTAAGCAATAAATCTTCTGTTGACGATACTACCAATTCATCCAGCATTCCTTCTTCAAAGGAGTATCCGCTTAATTTGATATGATGTTCCTTTGCATAATCAATCATTTTTTGATAAGTCTCCCCTGTTAATTCATAAGAACCCTGATGATATGCCGCTAAATAAATTCCTTTTGGTTTTTCAAAAAACGGTACTCCTTGAACCGTATGAGTTGTTTTGGTAAAAATATATGCATATTTTAAATAGTTTCCTTTCATAATATCTTCAACACACACCATGGTTCCATCAGGATATCCAACATTGATTCCCTTTTCCATACAGCATTGAATATGATTTCTCCACGCTTCGGAGAAATCATCTATCGACTGAATGTGGCTGACATTCGTTACTGCAAAATACGCTTTTTCCTGTTCCTCCAGTTGAATCATGTCCGTATGTGTTTGAAGCACATTCTGTGTTAATTGAATTCTGGTTTGCAGAAACCGATGCGTCTGTTTTAATTTTTTGATTTCGTTCTGAATTTTACGGTCCTCTTCATGAAATAACCGAATCATATTTTCCGGATTACGGTTGTCGATATATTCCTTAATCTCTTTTAATGGCATGCCAATCTCACGCAATGCTAAAATAACCGAAAGTACTTCAAACTGTCTGTAAGAGTAATAACGGTATCCGTTTTCAGCAATATGGTCGGGCTGAAATAATCCTATTTCATCATAATAAAGCAACGTTTTTTTGGGCACGCCGCATAGTTTTGCAAAAGTACCTGTGGATATTTTATTTTGAAAATGTTCACTCATAAAAAAACCTCTTGACTATCCAGTTACTGTATACTCTATGATAAATAATAGTTTTTTGTATGTCAAGTGTTAGGAGGTGTTATCATGCATACATTGGGCAGAAAAATTACGTTTGGGTCTTTAATCAGATTTGCTCTTCCAACTGTTTTTATGTTGGTGTTTTCATCTTTGTATACCATTATAGATGGTATCTTTATCTCCAATTTTGTCGGTGAAGACGGATTATCCGGTCTTAACATTGTATTTCCCGTCATCAATATTATTATGGGCATTGCTACTATGTTCGCTACCGGCGGCAGTGCCATTGTTGCCAAAAAAATGGGGGAAGGAAAAAAAGATGAGGCAAATCAAAACTTTACCTTTTTATTCATTGTACTCATGGCAGTTGGCACTTTGGTGACAATTGGTGTGCTGGTATTTATTGACCCACTGCTCTCTTTCCTGGGAGCCATCGAAACCTTATACACATACAGTTATGATTATTTATTCACAACGGTTATGTTTACTTTGGTAACTATGGCTAAATTATATTTCGACTTCTTCCTTGTCACTTCAGGTAAGGCAAATTTGGCGCTCATTAACAGCGTCATTGGCGGTGTTACCAACGTGATATTGGATTATGTATTTATGGGACCGTTAAATATGGGAATGGCAGGTGCGGCATATGCTACTGAAATAGCCATGATTCTTCCTGTCATTTTAAGTTTTATCTATTTTGCTTCCAAAAAGCTGACTATATGTTTTACCAAACCCAAAGCTGGAATAAAGCTGGTATTGTCTGCTTGCGCAAACGGTTCTTCCGAAATGGTAGTACAAATTTCCGCAGGTATTTCTACATTTCTGTTTAACTTATATATGCTCCAATATATCGGAAAAACAGGCGTTGCCGCTGTTACGATTGTGATGTATTCCCAATTTTTATTAATCTCTATGCTGTTGGGATTCTCGGCAGGAATTTCTCCTTTGATTAGTTTTAACTATGGACAACAGAATCACATGAAGCTAAATAAAATTGTAAAATACAGTTATATCATGGTTGGCATTTTTGCAGTCGTATCCTTTGCGGCAGCACAGGCCCTGGCAATACCAATTACTACTTTCTTTGCCCATGGTTCTCCCGATTTATATCAAATTACCATTTACGGATTCAGAATATTCAGTTTCTCTTTTCTGATTTGCGGATTTAATATTTTAACTTCCGGATTATTTACAGCATTGTCCAACGGATTGATTTCAGCATTGGTTTCTTCCTTCAGAACTTTGATTTTCTTTGTAATAGGAATGGTCACATTGCCTCTTCTGTTTGGAGTTACAGGTATTTGGCTGGTTGTGCCGATTGCTGAAGTTGCTACGTTAATTGCTTCCATTGTCTTTCTATATGTATTTAAAAATAAATATGGATACAGTAAGCAAAAAAGTCAATTGTTTCAGGAACAACAACTACAAGAAGCAGAATAAAAAACGCAGGCATAAAATGCCTGCGTTTTTTATTTCCATCAGAGCAATACTCTATCAATCTCGCTTGAAACAGAATTTGTAACCGATTACAGCTGTGACAAACATGTTAGCTGCTCATCATTTCAAAGGGAATCCAACAATTCCTCTGAAATGATGAATGGCACCCGCCATCTTAGAGGCGGGTGCCATTATCGTATAGATTATAAATCATCTACCAAAGCAGTACTTTTTGCATAAGCGGTAGAACGACCTTCAAAGAAATCTGTTTTGATTAAATTTGCATTGCTGTATTGGCTAATCCAAGACATGGAATCAGGCTCTTTTTCATATCCCGGATACAAAGGTTCAAATCCTAAATTCATGCAGCGCAAATTGCCCAAATAACGAATATAGTCTGTAATCATTTGACAGTTTAATCCTGAAATATCATCGCCGATGACATAATGTCCCCATGCAATTTCCTGCTCTACGCCTTCTTTTATCATGCTGCGGTACTCTTCAATTAATTCATCTGTAAATAAATGCGGTTCCTCTTTTTTCAATTCCAAAATAATAGAGCGAAACAGCCACAAATGTGTATTTTCATCACGATTAATATAACGAATTTCTTGTACGGAACCGGGCATTTTATTATTGCGTCCCAAATTATAAAAGAACATAAAGCCGGAATAAAAATATACGCCTTCTAAAATATAGTTGGCAATCATAGTGCGGACCAGAGTATAATCGTCTTTCTTTTCTTGAAACTCGTTGTATAAGTTACCGATAAATTCATTTCTGCGAAGCAAATGTTCGTCTTGACGCCATTGATATAAAATTTCATTGCGTTCTACGGGAGAACAAATCGTATCCAACATATAGCCGTAACTTTGTGAATGAACGGCCTCCTGAAACGCCTGAATGGTCAAACAAAGATTGACTTCATTGGCGGTAATATATTCACCGACATTAGGCAAATTTGCTGTTTGCACACTGTCCAAAAAAATTAAGAAAGACAAAATTTTATCATATGCGGTACGCTCTGCTTTTGTCAACTGATTGTAGTTCTGAACGTCTGTATTTAAGTTAATTTCCTCAGGTATCCAAAAGTTATTCATGGCCTGACGGTACCAGTCGCTTACCCAGGCATATTTCATATTATTAAAATCGTTTAGGTTTGTGGTATTGCCGCCAATCATACGGCGTTTTAATACTTCCACATCTCCGTCAGGATTGAACAAAGGTTTTTTCTTTAAGGTTGCCATTTATTTTTACTCTCCTCATACTCAAGATGAACATACTTCGCACTCTTCCACTTCCAACGCTTTACTGCGAATATAGTAAATGGTTTTCACTTGTTTTTCCCATGCCAAAATATACAGCTGTAAAATTTGGCGGAACGTATAGTCGTTTGTAATATATAAGTTTAAAGATTGCGCTTGGTCGATATGACGCTGACGTACACCGCATGATTTTACCGTCCAAGTTTGGTCAATGGTATGCGCATTTTTATAATACCAGAAGGTTTCCATGGACAAATCGGGAGCCACTCTCGGTACAATGCTGTTTTTCTTTTCTTCCAAGAAGTAACGATGCATCACAGGGTCTAAGCCTGCAGTGGTACCCGCAATAATAGAAGTGGTACTGGTCGGTGCTACAGCCATTAAGTAAGCATTTCGCATGCCGTTTTGTGCAACGGTTTCTTTTAGTTTGTTCCAACGCTCTGAATGATAACCACGCTTTTCAAAATAAGCGCCTGTCTGCCAATCAGAACCTTCAAATAAACCGTATCTTCCTTTTTCTTTGGCTATCTGTGTACTTGCTTCAACAGCATAGTAATTGATATTTTCAAATACGCTGTCCACAAATTCCAAATGCGCATCAGATTCCCATTGGATTTTATGTTTTGCCAGCATATGGTGATAACCACTGATACCCAAACCAATCGAACGATACGTTTGGTTGGTCAATTTTGCATAAGGAAGCGGATAGAAATTCAAATCGATTACATTGTCCAAAGCACGTACGGTAGTATGGATAATACTGCGGAGTTCCTCTTGATTTTCCACATCAATATTTCCCAAAGAAAGAGATGCCAAATTACAAACCACAAACTCTCCGGGTTTTGTAGTGTTAACTACAACAGTTTCGCCATCAACCGTTTTTGTCTCTTGGCTGACGGTAGAAATGGGACTCATATTTTGTGCAATTTCTGTACACAAATTGGAGCAATAAATCATACCCTTGTGTCCGTTTGGATTCATTTTGTTAACATGGTCACGGTTAAAGGTAAATGGAGTTCCTGTTTCCACTGCCGATTTAATAATCAATCGAATGAGTTCTTTGATTGGAATGACGCGTTTAGAGATACGGTGGTCAGCCACACAATCAAAATATCGTTTTTCCCATTCTTCTCCGTAATAATCCTCCAGAGCATAACCTTTTACCGATAAAATTTCATGAGGACACATCAAATACCAATTGTCTTCAATCTGGTCACGAGCCATTTTCCAGAACAAATCAGGATAACAAATTGCAGGAAATACATCATGTGCTTTCATGCGGTCATCACCGTTATTGGTGCGCAATTGTAAAAATTCAGGAATATCCTTGTGCCATATATCCAAGTATACAGCCACAGCTCCTTGACGCACACCCAATTGGTCTACAGCTACAGCTGTATCATTGGCCAGTTTAATCCAACGTATCACACCGCCTGCAGCCCCTTGAAATCCACGAATCGGAGAACCGGAAGCACGTACTTTTCCAAAGTACATTCCCATTCCCCCACCAAATTTTGAAACCTGTGCAAAGTTTGTAATACTGCGATAGATGCCGGTTAAGGAATCCGGAACAGTATCAATAAAGCAGCTGGACAATTGATGAAACGGTTTTCTGGCATTGGACAGTGTAGGCGTTGCCATGGTTACCTGCAACTGACTGAGCATATCATAAAAACGTTTTACCCACTGAGAACGGTTTTGTGTTTCATTCATTGCCAGATGCATCGCAATTCCCATAAACATCTCTTGCGGTGTTTCAAAAGAAAGCAACTGGTGTGTATGAATCACATAGCGTTTTAAAAGTACGTCCAAACTGCTGTACGTAAACAGGTGATTGCGTTCTTCCACAATCCATGTTTCGAATTCATCAATCTCTGCTTTTGTATATGCCTGTAATATATAGGAACCATATAGGTTTTGGTTTGTTAAATAGCAAATTTTCTCATAAAAGCCGGTAATTTGCTGTTTGTCCAGTTCAGCTTGTAATTGCAGCTGAAAGCGCAGCATTAACAAACGCGCTGCAATATACTCCCATTTGGGAGATTCCTGTGAAGTCAACTCCACAGCCGCTTTTATCAGCATGGATAATTTTTCTGTTTCGGACATCTGCTCTTTTTGAAACGAAAAGAACTTATGGTACAGCAGTTCCAGACGGTATTCATCACTGTCATAATCTTTTTGGATTCCTTTTAATACATCACCAACTTGTCTGTTTTCAAACAGGCAAGCAATACTATGTCTGGCAGCCCTTTTCTTTGCCTGACTGTCACGGTATAAAATAAAGCTTTTTACTTCATTATAAAAATTACGTGCAACTAACGTTTTCTCTACAACATCTTGAATGGTTTCTACTTGCAAAGATTCATGTTGCTGCTGCATCTGAACCAATTGCTGCTGTACATCTTCCGTAATACTGTTTAGGACAGCTTCATCAATTTCTGTCTTTATACTTTGAAAAGCCGCTGCAACCGCAGCTTTTATTTTTTCACTTTGGTAAGGCTCAATACGGCCATCCCTTTTTATGATTTCCATTCTGTTCTCCTTACAATTTGATAATTGGTCTATTTATTATTATAACGGCTAATTTTAAAAAATCAATATATATTGTGTATCATTTTTGTAACCACCATAAATATTGTGTATACAGTAAAAACAAGAACAGGACCGAAAACGGCCCTGTTCTTGTTGAAAATATGAAAACGTCGTAATCAAAGATTATGACAAGTCGTAAGTAAAATTAAAAATATCTTTTTAGTAAGCCTGCAAAACCTGCACCATGACGCGCCTCGTCTTTTGCCATTTCATGAACAGTATCATGAATGGCATCATAGTTCAATTGTTTTGCACGTTTTGCAATTTCAAATTTACCTTCACAAGCACCCGCCTCAGCAGCTGCACGCAATTCAAGATTTTTCTTTGTGGAGTTTGTTACAACTTCACCTAATAGTTCAGCAAATTTAGCTGCATGCTCAGCTTCTTCAAACGCATATTTTTTGAAAGCCTCTGCAATTTCAGGATAACCTTCACGGTCTGCCTGACGGCTCATTGCCAAATACATACCAACTTCACAGCATTCTCCGTTAAAATGAGCAACCAAACCTTCGTAAACATCTTTTTCAATTTTGTCTGCTGCACCTACGCCGATTACGTGTTCAGTTGCATAGCCTGTTTCTTCTGTTTGCTCATAAAATTTGTCTCTAGGAGCTTTACAAATTAGGCAGAATTCCGGTGCCTCGTCTCCTACATGAACATAACCACATACACTACATACAAATTTTTTCATTGTAAAAACCTCCACATACATTCATTAAATATAGTTATGGCCTAATGCCTAACTTTACATTGATTACAAACACCATAAAAAATAATCTTTTGTTCCTCCACAGTAAAACCATATTTGTTGTTTACCTGTTTTGCAGCCTCAGAATTTTCAAATGTTTCTTCAATATCAATCACTGCACCGCAACAATTACAAATAAAGTGAGAGTGTGGGGATATATTCGCGTCAAAACGCTCCTGCCCGTTAATAACACCCATACTTAAGATAATACCCTCTTCTTTGAATTGGGAAAGATTACGGTAAACAGTACCAAGACTTAAATCAGGATAATCATTTTTTAATGTTTGATGAACCCACTCTGCGGTTGGATGAATTTTGGTGTTTCGGAGTGCTTCTAAAATCGCTTGTCTTTTGCGACTAAAATTTTGTTTCCTAACCATCGATCTTCACCTTAATAAAATAATAATAATTACTGTTTTCATTTCAATAATAACATATTCAAATCATTTTGTAAAGTACTATTTCATATAAAGGGAAAAGATCAGGCATACAACTGTATATCATAAAACATTTTTCTACTTTTTTCAATACAACAATTACAATATTTTTAAGCCGATTCCTTTTGTCAACAGATTTGAACCATTACTTGGAATGGTTATCCTTTTTGTCTTGTACGGATATCCTTTTTTCTTTTTTGTAAGAGATATTACATTTGATAACAGGAATTAACAAACCGCCTACGGCATTTCCTGCCGTCATAATTAACAACCAAAGGAATGTTTTCCATGTCCATGCATTTGCAATGGAAAAATAAAACATGTTTGCTACACAGTGCTCAAAACCGCATAAAATAAATACGGGCACTCCAATGAATACACCCGCATACTTGCCAATGGGATTTTCTGTACTGCGGAAACAAGCAACAGCTACATACATGATAATTCCGCAAAAGATTGCCAATACAAAAATGCTCAAGGGATTATCATTCAATTTTGCCTGACTGAGGGTTTCGGCTTTTGCAGATAATGTAGAAGCGACTCTTGTGACTCGTAATAAATATCCTACTCCTACCGTGGCAGCAAAATTGCCCATCCAAATAATCAGCAAATCAATCAGAAAAGCCGGTTGTTTCAGCTTAAAGTCGCCAACTCTTCCTGTAAATAATGCAAATTGTTGATTTACCACCGTAAATAATCCAATGGAAAATAAAAACGCTCCTACTACTTTATTTTCTACGGATAAATTAACAGTGCCGCCTATCGCTATCATAAGACCCGCAAGCAGCGAATAGCGAAACAACTTAAATTTCTCCATCCCATTCACCTCAAACTATACTTTATTTTATTATACAACTATATCTTGAGGTTTTCCAGCAGGAACTACATTAAAACTACAAAATAGGCTTTTTTACTCATTTATCTCTTAAACTCTCTCAGAGATGTAGAGAAAATGCTGTTTTATAATGAAATATACAACGTAAATAGAGGCAATATATATTTAAATGAATATATATGCTGCAAAATACGATAACGGTATTCGATAAATAAGGTATGAATTTCTCGCTTTAGCTTTAACGGTTACAAAAGAAATATATTTTTAGACACAACAATGCCGGCAGTGCTATAGTACTGTCGGCATATGATTTAAGATAAATTTTCAATTGTTTTGGCTGCTTCATCCAACCAATTTCCTTCTACCAATTCTACAAGCCCTTTATCGCAATTTTTTGCAATACTTGGGTCAATCGGAAGCTTTGCCAATACATTTAAACCGTGTTTCTGGGCAATTTCTTCCACATGACTTTCTCCAAAGACTTGAATTTCTTTATTGCAGTCAGGACATTTTAAATAGCTCATATTTTCTACAAGTCCTAAAATAGGAATATTCATCATATCTGCCATATTTACCGCTTTTTCCACAATCATAGAAACCAATTCCTGCGGAGATGTTACAATAATAATTCCGTCCAAAGGCAGAGATTGGAATACAGTAAGCGGAACATCTCCCGTGCCGGGCGGCATGTCAACAAACATATAGTCAACATCACCCCAAATTACCTCAGACCAAAATTGTTTTACTGTACCTGCAATGATAGGTCCTCTCCAAACAACGGGAGCAGTTACATCTTCTAACAATAAATTTACAGACATTACTTCAATTCCTGTTTTGCTTTTACATGGCATAATACCTACCTCGGTACCCATTGCTCTTTCATGAATACCAAAAACTTTTGGAATAGACGGTCCTGTCACGTCTGCATCCAATATTGCTGTTTTATGTCCACGGCGGTTCATAGTCACGGCCATTAACGAAGTGACCAAAGATTTGCCAACTCCACCTTTTCCGCTTACAACTGCAATTACTTTTTTAATGTTACTTAATTCATGTGTAGGTTCTTTCATGGGTTCTGTTCTTGCACTGCAATCAGAACCACATGACCCACAGTCATGTGTACAATTTTGTTCACTCATGCCATTCATCCTTTCTATTATATACCCTTTTGGTATATTTAAAATCTTACCCCAAAACAGAGAGATTGTCAATGTTAAGAAAAATCAAAACTCCATTTTTATGCTTCTCAAAAACAAGTCAGATAATACTTGCTCTGGGTCTTTTTTCTCATAAATAATGTCATAAACCGCTTGACAAATAGGAAGTTCCACATGATACTTCTCACCCAAACACAGCAATGCTTTTACGGTTGCAACACCTTCCGCCAATTCTCCGTAATCCATACCTTGTACAAACAATTCACCAAATTTGCGGTTATGGCTGAATTCGGAAAATACTGTCGCCTGATAATCTCCTAAATGACCAAGTCCATATGCGGTAATCTCATTTCCTCCCATGGCTTTGATTAAACGGGCAATTTCACGTGTACCTCTGGACATTAATGCCCCTTTTAACGCAGTTTTTCCTTTGCCGTCCAACATGCCGGCCGCAATACCTATGACATTTTTGGAAGCAGCGCCAATTTCATTGCCCAACAAATCATCGCCGTAATAAAAACGAATCAAACGGCTGGAAAAAGCCTGGACCAATCTTTCTTTCAGCGCTTTATCATCACTGTCAATTACCATGCAGTTTGGGATTCCTCTGGTAAAATCCTGTACATGGCCGGGTCCAACCCAAATAGCTGTAGGCGTATCCGTATATTCTTTTACGATTTCCGTTAAACGTTTTCCGGTATCAGCTTCAATGCCTTTCATACACAGCACAAAACATTTTCCGGTTAAATCATACCGTACCATTTCTTTCATAAATGTACGGAAGCTTTGTGCCGAAATAGATACCACAATGACTTCCGCACTGTTTACTGCTGATTCCAAATCATCTGTCAAATGAACTTTTTCATCCAACGTTAATAATCCGTTGGAACGTGTCTGACGGAATTGCTCCAAATGTTTGGAACCCTTTCTGCCGTATAATGTAACTTGATGAGATACGCGCTCCAAATACCAGGCAATAAAACTTCCCCAGCGACCACATCCCATAACCGAAATATTCATAGTTTATTCTCCTGCCTTTGTATCCCAAACAGCACCTTGATGCTTTGCATGTTGTATTGCTGTTGTAATGATGATTTCTGCCTGATTCGGCATTTGTTCGATTCCCTCACAATAAAGCACTTGTACATCGCAAATCCCGCAAACCAAAAACAAATTTTTTAACCACGCAATGGCTGTACATGTTTCTTTTGGCTGAGTTCCCGAGGTAACCCCTCCGCTTGAAACAACAAGCGTAACCTTTTTATTGTGAAGCAATCCTTCGGAACCCTGTTCGGTATAGCAAAATGCTTTTCCTGCTCTGATAACAGCTAAAATATAAGAAACCAATACAGGAGGTGCTGTTAAATTCCAATTTGGAAACGAAATAACATAGCGGTCTGCTGCTATAAATTCATTGCATAAAGAATCATATATTTGTAATGCTTGTTGTTCTCTTTCACACTGCGCCTTACCGCTTTCAAAAGCTTCCAGCAACTCTTTTGTCATAGCGGGTATTTCCAATGTATGCAAATCAATATAGCGGAATTGTACCTGCTCATGTTTTTTTAAATAAGCATCAACAAATGCGTTTGCAACTCGTTTTCCGGAAGATTGTTCCTCCGATTTCGGGCTTGCAGCAATATGAAGCAGTTTCATAGTAAACTCCTTTCCTATTATATATCATGTTGACTTTGATTTTACCACATTTTTGAATAATTGTACATGAGAAAAGAGGCAGGTCTTTTCACGTGCCTCTTTTCATTGATTTGTATGAAATGATTTTTGATAGACATCAAACTTATAATGTGGTACATTATAGTTAGCTATAACTAACCAAGGAGATACAATCATGATAAAAAATCTTTTAAAGAATTGCAGAAAGCCTCAAGGAATTGGCGGAAAATTGATATTAAGTGCAATGAATCGCGGTCACGCTCCCTTATGTGACTGGGTATTAAATACCGTTTCATGGACAGATGGAGCAAAAGTATTAGATATAGGTTGTGGCGGCGGCGCAAATATTGACCGCATGTTTCAAAAATATCCCAGCTGTCACATAGACGGTATAGATTATTCTGCTGAGAGTGTAAAAGTAAGTAAAAAGACAAATGCTACTCGACTGAATATCTCCTGTGAAATTTTGCAGGGAAACGTGATGAAACTACCTTACCCCAACCATACCTATGATGTGGCAACAGCAATAGAAACTGTCTATTTTTGGCCTGATGTAACCGAAGGATTCAGACAAATTTTTCGTGTGCTTAAACCTGGTGGAAAAGTGATAGTTGCTTGTGAAATGTCAGACCCTGTACGAGGAGACAAATGGGCCAAACGATGTGAAGGTATGACCATATATACTGCCAAACAATTACAAGAAATGCTGGAGCAAGCAGGTTTTGAAAACATTCAAATTCACACGATAAAAGAAGTTTGTTCTTGTTTGGAAGCAATAAAACCTTTATAAACATCTTTTACAGGTGATTCATTGATATAGAAAATGTAAAATTTATGAATTTTATTTCAAGCATGATATATGGCATAGTCCTATGACAATTTCATTGTGTAATGTAGTCATGTACCTGATTCAGAGAACAAACAATCACAAACGGATATTCTTGCTCTAATGTTCTGCATACGTGTTTCATTGCGCTGTTCATCGTTTCTTCTATGCATAAAATACGGCTGTATTGTTCGCTGTGTTCAGACTTAATTTTTGATATGTGCCCCCGCAATATATATTCAGCATCCTCTTCATTTTCATCAAATTGTAAAATGGTATACTGTCTGCAAGCATTTTTTGACCGAAGCAGCCATCCGGAAATTAATTGATATAAATAGATTAATCCTACAATAGATAAAATGGCTAATATAATATTGATGATAAGTTCAGGCATTATGATCACCTCACTCTATTGTATGTATCGAATAAAAAGAAGCTACTGCGGCATGAGTCATTATTTATGGTAAGCAACATAAAAAACAGGTTGTAAATTACAACCTGTTTTTTTATGCGGATTATTTTATTTTTTTAAATTATCTTTTTCGTTTGTTTTTAAAGATTCCAATCCCATTCGAATCAACTCCAATGTTGCTTTGGAACGGCTGTTGTAACGATTTTCAAATCTAAAATCATCTATTTCTTTCAGAGTTTCATCATCTACAGTAATACAATACCTTGGTTTTTCTGTTGGTATAATTATCACCTCAGTGATAATTATACATCAGTGATACACTGATGTAAATACAAAAAATGCCAAAATTTTACTAAAATAATTGACAAGTTCATCATAGATGAACTATAATCACGACAGGTGTATCGGTGATGAACTTTAAGAGAGGAGATGAACCTATGAAAGCAGAAAATAAGCGTATCATGATCACCATTCCTCCGGATTTAGAAGCGGAAATACAAAGCTTAAAAAAAGAAAAATTTTATGACAAACCCTATGCCGAAATGTACAGGCAAATTATTCGTACTGGTTTAGAATGTGTTCAAAAAAGTAAAACATCATAGTCCAAAAACAGTTTTTACTCAAAACTAGTTTATTCAGCAAAATATAACAATATAATAATGTTTGGAGTGTACAAATTGAAACGTAAACTATTGCCTTTTTTACTATCGTTTGCGCTAATCGTAGCCATTGTTCCAACCTCCGCTGTACTTGCAAGTGAAAGCGGAAGTGCACAGATTGGTGATATTTCTTATGCTTCACTGCAAGAAGCTTTCAATGCAGTACCGGAAGACGGTGTGCAAACTACCGTTACCCTAACCAACAGCATCGAAATATCCGAGATGTCCGATATTGTTACTCTGGCAGCAGGAAAAAATGTAATCCTGAATATGAATGGTCAAAGTATTACTTTTAAAGAAGATTCCTCTGCCTCTCCTTCTTTGGCAGGCCGTGCTATCATCAATCATGGTACTTTAACCGTTACGGGAAACGGAACCATTGACACCTCAGCATCTATTTATGGTGGTTATGGTGCAATTGACAACTATGGTACTTTAACCATTGAAAACGGTACCTATACCGGAGCCAAATTAGCAAATGGCGCAACCATTAAAAATCGTCCGAACGCAGAACTTACCATTTATAACGGAACATTTGACGGTGCAACCTGCAGTTTATATAACGAAGGTATTACTACCATTTATAATGGTACATTCAAAGGTGAAACTTGCAGTTCCTGCAATTCTTCCATTTGGTCTTATACCATACGAAACCAAAATGTAAATGCAAAAATGTATTTTTATGATGGTACTGTGATTGGTACACAAGGCGCATTTTCTTCTTCCGCCGGTTTAGCTGAAATTTATGGTGGAACATTTGAAACAGTAGCTTGCCCTATCCACGGAACAGGCCCTGCATTCTATGCACTGTATATCGCCGGTGAAGTGGGACAAGTAGAAGCACACATCTATGGTGGTACATTTACCAGTGTTTCTAAAGTAGCAGCTCTCATCGGAAATGATAATGACGGTGGTGACAAACAGCCTGCAATCGCTTATTTCCATGGCGGTACTTTCACAGGCGGAAACGGACAACCTGCGGTCAGTGAGGCAACCAATACAGGTACTCTGCAAGTAACAGGCGGTACCTATTCTTCCGATGTTTCCAAATGGGTTCCCGATACAGGCGACTATGAGCAAAATCCTGACGGTTCTATCACCCATCCACATCAATTTACAGAAGAAATTGTAAAAGAATATACCAAAAAATCAGACGCAGATTGTACACATGCAGCTACCTATTATAAATCCTGTACCTGCGGTGCAGTAAGCGATACCGCAACCTTTACATACGGAGACCCATTAGGACATACAGAGAAAATAATTCCTGCTGTATCCCCTACATGTACAGAACACGGTTATACAGAGGGAATCGAATGCGCTGTTTGTCATGAAATTTTGACAGCTCCAACCGAAGTTCCTGCCACAGGACATTCTTATGGTGACTGGACCATCATAAAAGAAGCTACATGCACCGAAGAAGGCTTGAAACAAAGAACCTGCACTGTATGTAGTACCATGGAAGAAGAAATTATTCCAATGACTGAGCACGATTGGGAAAATGACTTTACCATTGACCAACAACCAACTGCAACTGAAAATGGAAGTAAATCCATTCATTGTAAAAACTGTGAAGCTGTAAAAGATGTAACTGTGATTAATGCTACAGCTGATAGCAACAATATGGACCAAAATAACACCGTTTCTCCTCAAACAGGCGATAATACCCAGCTATATATTTATATTGCTATTGGTGTATTTGTAAGTGCAGCTTGTGCAGCAGCAATTGCATTCAAAAAAATAAAAACAGATAAATAAAAAAGCACCTGAAATGAATTTCAGGTGCTTTTTTAACTAAATTTTGTCAGATTTTTTCTTTTTCTTCAATACTTTGAGTGACGCAAGAACTCCTACAGACACAGCAAATACAGATGCTAATAAACCAACTGTGGTTTCATCACCTGTTTTTACATTGTTTACCATATCCTGATTACCACTATCATGGTTTGAATCATGATTAGAATTCTCCGGTGCTCCATCCGGTTGCGTTACATTAAAAGCAACAGGTTGGCTCTCTAGTGCAGTCAGAAATTCATTTCCATTTACCATTGCCTTTACATACCATACTCCTGCTGTTGTAGGTTCATCAGCTGTGTAAACACCATTTTCTTGTTGACTATAAACGTATAGAACATCTCCAAAAACAGGTTTTGCGGAAACATTTACTTTTTCTCCCAGTACCATATCAGAAGCTGAAATTTCTTGCTCCCAAACATTGGTAATCATCAAGTTTAAAGTAACTGTCAAATAAATTGGTTGTCCATTCGCGCCCGTACCAGCATTATAAGAATATGTAACTGGTTGTCCCGGTAAATAATTAGATACAATACCATCTGTTAAAGTTGCACCTGTTACATTCACAACTTTATTCATATCAAGTGTTGGGAAAAATTGTGCTAACTGAAATGAGCCGCCTGTTATCTCTAATCTTTGCTGCAATGCAGTACCAATAACATCTTGTAGTTGTGGGTTATTTCCCACATTTAACGCAATTAAAGGTGTGTTATCATACTGTAATACTTCTAACTTACTATTATTTTCCACATTCAAAGTTTCAAGTTTAGTACCCGACACATCTAAGTATTGTAAGTCTGCAAGATGGTCAACATTCAAATTTGAAATATTTGTATTATTAAGATCAAAATAAAATAATTGAGTATTCTTACTAATATCTAACTGATTTAAACTAGTGTCAGCACAGAGTAAAACTTGTAAATTTCTATTATTTTCAAGATTTAAGTTACCTATTTGAGTATTAGAACAATCTAAACGAACTAATTTTTCATTTTTAGTCACGTCTAAATTTGTAATACCTGTATTATGAATTTCAAATCTTCTTAAATCAGATAGATGTGTAACATCTAATTGTTGTATTTTGGTATTAGCACAAATCAACCACTGTAACTTAGGATTATTTGCAAGAGACAACTCGGTAATATTGGTGCTATCACACTCCAAATATGTCAATTCTTTATTATTAGATAAATCTAATTCAGTAATTGCTGTTCCTGATGCTCTTAAGACTCCCAAAGAAGTATTGTTACTAAGATCCAATTCTGTAATTGGAGCACTATAGCACCACAGTGTTTTTAATGCCGTATTGCGGCTTAAATCGAGATTAGTGATTTTCGTATTAGAACAATCAATTAAAGTTAACTTTGTATTTTTAGTAACATCTAATTCAGTAATTCCTGTTTCCATTACTTCTAAATATGTAATCTCGGTCAGGAATTCAATGCCTTTTAAATTGGTAACACCACTGTACCCTAATTTTATTTCATGAATGGCTAAAATCTCATCTTGAGATAAACTATTATTTTTATCCTTATCATAATTTGTTTTTAGATACTCACGAAATACAGAATCCGGAAAATTTGTTTCATCCAATTTTACATCTCCTGAAACTGCAGCACCACTTGCTGCCTCCGCGTTGCTTACAGATACAGGAGCCGATGTGGCCGCTGCAGACACAGGTAAAATGGCACTGGACACAATTAGTGCGGCTACCAATGATACCATCAAAGTTTTCTTTTTCATAGAATACTCCCTTTCAAAATTAAAATATAGACATAGTATACCTTACAAAGAATACTATGTCTAGTAGTATAGTATAATATTGTAAAAAAAATAGGATAAATATCATAATATATTTTGGGTAAATCTACCAAATATAAAAAAACACGTCAAATGACGTGTTTTTCTTTCACATTAATGCATTTCGTAAAGCTTCTACTTTATCTGTCTTTTCCCAGCTAACATTTAAATCTTCACGACCCATATGTCCGTAAGCGGCAAGATTACGATAAATTGGTTTACGCAATTCCAGGGTTTCAATGATGGAAGTAGGACGTAAATCGAATACTTGATTTACTGCCTCTGCCAATTGGTCATTGGAATAGGAAGAAGTTCCGAATGTTTCTACCATAATAGACACAGGACGTGCAACACCGATTGCATATGCAATTTGTACTTCACACTTCTTAGCAAGACCGGCAGCCACAATATTTTTAGCAACATAACGTGCTGCATATGCACCGGAACGGTCTACCTTGGTTGGGTCTTTTCCCGAGAAAGCACCACCGCCATGTCTGCCATAGCCGCCATATGTATCAATGATAATTTTACGTCCTGTCAAACCTGTATCGCCAACCGGACCGCCAATTACGAAGTTTCCTGTTGGATTTATGAAATATTTGGTTTTATCATCTAAAAGATTTTCGGGAATAATAGGCTTGATGACATGTTTTAAAATATCATCGCACAAAGTTACGTGGGCAACATTTGGGTCATGTTGTGTAGACAACACAATGGTATCAACACGTACAGCTTTATCATCATCATACTCAATGGTGACTTGAGTTTTACCGTCTGGTCTTAAATATGATAAGGTGCCGTCTTTTCTAACTTTTGTCAATTGTTTTGCCAATTTATGGGCCAAAGAAATTGCCAAAGGCATGAATTCGGGTGTTTCGTCACATGCGAAACCAAACATCATTCCTTGGTCACCGGCGCCAATCTTATCGTTTTCATCTGTTGCGCCATGACGTGACTCATAAGACTCGTTTACACCCATTGCAATATCAGGAGATTGAACATCAATTGAAGTGGTTACAGCACATGTATTGCCGTCAAATCCGCAAGCAGGATCATCGTAACCGATTTCTTTGATGACATCGCGCACAAGAGAAGGAATATCAACGTAACATTCTGTGGATATTTCACCCATTACATTAATAATACCTGTTGTTGCTGTTACTTCACAAGCAACATGAGCCTTTGGGTCTTGAGCCAAAATAGCATCTAAAATAGAATCAGAAATTTTATCGCAGACTTTGTCCGGATGTCCTTCTGTTACAGACTCTGAAGTAAAAAAGTATTTAGACATAGTATCCTCCAAAAAATAAAAAATATCAAAAAACACCGAACACGCTTCGCAGCCGTTCGGTGAATTGCAAACCTCATCTCTCGGCTTTACCGCAGGATTTGGCACCTTTACAAATATGCAGGTTGCCGGACATCATCGGGCCTGTTCCCTCCGTCACTCTTGATAAGGAAATATTTAAATTTCGATATAGCTAGTATAGCACGAATTTTTCTTAATGTAAATATCCATTTTAAAATTTGATAAAATACATTTTTTACAAATTGAAATTGACAAATTTTTTAGCAGAAAATTCCTGTAAAATAGTCTGAAAGCGCCAAATTTACATAGTTTACGCAATGGAAGCAGTACAAATTTTGCCGTATACAATTGGAAATCATATTTGCGTGTCGTTGGAGATAATAAGTATTGTGAGGTGATAAAAATGCATTACAATCAATACAACAACATTCCAATGGGTATTGGCGCTGTTCTTGCAAGAAATCCTGAAGCAAGAAGAAATTTTGCACTTGCTTCTCAAGAAGAGCAAACTGCTTTAATTGATAGCTGCACACATTGCAATTCTTATGAAGAAATGTGTGACATTGTGAATTCTCAAGCAACACAAAATCAATTGCAGAAAAACAGAGCCCATGAAAAACACGCAAATAAAAACAAACATTTTCAAGGACAATCCTACACTTTTTAATAACTAAAACGTAAAAAATAAGACCATCGGAATCTATCCGATGGTCTTATTTTTATATTACGTTACAAAACGATTTTAATTATTCGTTAATAGCTGTAACAACGCCGGAACCTACTGTATGACCACCCTCACGGATAGCAAAACGTAGACCCTCTTCAATAGCGATTGGAGTAATCAACTCAACATCCATTTCAACGTTATCGCCAGGAACGCACATTTCTGTACCTTCTGGAAGTGTAATAACACCTGTAACGTCAGTTGTTCTGAAGTAGAATTGTGGACGATAGTTGTTGAAGAAAGGAGTATGACGGCCGCCTTCTTCTTTTGTTAGAATATAAACTTGGCCTCTGAATTTTGTGTGAGGTTTAATGGAACCTGGTTTAGCTAGGATTTGACCACGCTCAATTTCAGTTCTTTGAACACCACGTAGCAATACACCAACGTTATCGCCAGCCTCAGCAAAGTCTAGAATTTTTCTGAACATTTCTAGGCCGGTAACAACAACTTTTCTGCTCTCTTCAGTCATACCAACAATTTCAACTTCTTCGTTAACGTTGATTTGACCACGCTCAACTCTACCAGTAGCAACAGTACCACGGCCTGTGATTGTAAATACGTCCTCAACAGGCATTAGGAAAGGTTGGTCGCTCTTTCTTTCTGGAGTTGGGATGAACTCGTCAACAGCTTTCATCAAGTCTAGAATGCATTTGTATTCTGGAGCATTGATGTCTGTAGAAGTAGACTCAAGAACTTTTAGAGAAGAACCACGGATAATTGGTGTATCATCACCTGGGAAGCCGTACTCGTTTAGTAGTTCACGGATTTCCATTTCTACTAGGTCTAGCAACTCTTCGTCATCAACTTGGTCAGCTTTGTTCATGTATACAACGATGTATGGAACACCAACCTGACGGGATAGAAGGATGTGCTCTCTAGTTTGTGGCATTGGGCCATCAGCTGCGGATACAACTAGAATAGCACCGTCCATTTGAGCAGCACCAGTAATCATGTTTTTAACGTAGTCGGCGTGACCTGGGCAGTCAACGTGAGCATAGTGACGGTTGTCTGTTTCGTACTCAACGTGAGAAGTGTTGATTGTGATACCACGAGCTCTCTCTTCTGGAGCTTTATCGATGTTAGCATAATCAACGAATTCTGCTTCACCGTTTAGGTTTAGAACCTTAGTGATAGCTGCTGTAGTAGTTGTTTTACCGTGGTCAACGTGACCGATTGTACCAATGTTTACGTGTGGTTTGCTTCTTTCAAACTTTGCCTTTGCCATTGGAATTTCCTCCTTTTTTATACCAAAAAATGAATTTGTTTTTATTATAAAAGTCTATAACGCAATTTTATCAATTCTGTTGTTGAAAATCAAGTGTTTTTATAAATTACTCACTCTTTTTTCCACGTGCGGAAATGATTTCCTCACCAACAGATTTTGGAACCTCATTATAGTGAGCTGGTTCCATTGTATATTGTCCACGACCTTGAGTTTTGGAACGCATATCAGTTGCATAACCAAACATTTCGGAAAGCGGAACTTCTGCATTGATTTGTTGTGCACCCGGTACTGCATCCATACCAAGAATCATACCGCGGCGAGAGTTTAGGTCACCGATAACGTCACCCATGTACTCTTCAGGCACAATAACTGTAACTTTCATGATTGGTTCCAGCAATACAGGGTCAGCTTTCTTAATTGCATCTTTTACTGCCATAGAACCGGCAATTTTAAATGCCATTTCAGAGGAGTCAACCTCATGATAAGAACCATCGTACAATGTTACTTTAATATCAACAACGTTATAACCTGCCAAAGTACCGCTTAACAATGCACCTTGAATACCTTGGTCAACTGCAGGAATGTATTCCTTCGGAATAGCACCACCAACAATTTCGTTTGCGAATTCGTAGCCTTTGCCAGGGTTAGGTTCGATACGGATTTTAACATGACCGTATTGACCTTTACCACCGGATTGTCTTGCGTACTTGGTATCAGACTCTGCATTTCTGCGGATGGTCTCTTTGTAAGCAACCTGGGGTTTACCTACATTTGCTTCCACTTTAAATTCACGTAGAAGTCTGTCTACGATGATTTCAAGGTGAAGCTCACCCATACCCGCAATAATGGTTTGTCCTGTTTCTTCGTCTGTGTAAGCACGGAAAGTTGGATCTTCTTCAGCAAGTTTTGCCAAAGCGATACCCATTTTCTCTTGACCTGCTTTTGTTTTTGGTTCAATTGCAACGTGGATAACAGGCTCTGGGAATTCCATAGATTCCAAAATGATTGGATGTTTTGGATCACAGAGAGTGTCACCGGTTGTTGTATTTCTCAAACCAACTGCAGCTGCAATATCACCTGCATAAACAACATCAATATCTTGTCTATGGTTTGCGTGCATTTGCAGAATACGACCGATACGCTCTGTATTGTCTTTGGAAGAGTTATAAACCGGACCACCAGCACTTAGAGAACCGGAATATACTCTGAAGAAGCACAATTTACCAACAAATGGGTCAGTTGCAATTTTAAATGCAAGCGCAGAGAAAGGTTCGTCATCGGAAGCTTTACGCACATCTTCCTCACCTGTTTCAGGATTTACACCTTTCATATCAGGAATATCAAGAGGAGATGGCATATAAGCTACGATTGCATCCAATAACTTTTGTACGCCTTTATTTCTGTAAGAAGTACCGCAGCATACAGGAACCATGCAGTTAGCCAAAGTAGCTTTACGAATACCTGCAATGATTTCTTCTGCTGTCAGTTCTTCACCCATCAAATATTTTTCCATCAGCTCATCGTCTTGTTCAGCAACGTGCTCTACCAATTGGGTACGATATTCTTGTGCTTTTTCAAGCAAATCGGCAGGAATTTCTTCCACGCGCATATCTTTACCGAATTCGTCATAGAAAACGTCAGCTTTCATCTCTACAAGGTCAATGATACCTTTGAATTCGTCTTCACTGCCGATTGGCAACTGAATCGGAACTGCATTACATTGCAGACGGTCTTTCATCATTTGAACAACACGGTAGAAATCAGCGCCCATAATGTCCATCTTATTGATGTAAGCCATACGAGGTACTTTATATTCTTCCGCTTGACGCCATACAGTCTCAGACTGAGGCTCAACACCACCTTTTGCGCAGAACACAGTTACAGAACCGTCCAATACGCGCAAAGAACGCTCAACTTCAACGGTGAAGTCAACGTGGCCCGGGGTGTCGATGATGTTAATTCTATGGTCTTTCCAGAAGCAAGTAGTAGCAGCAGAAGTAATGGTAATACCTCTTTCCTGCTCTTGAGCCATCCAGTCCATAGTAGCAGAACCGTCATGTGTTTCACCAACTTTATGGTTAACACCTGTGTAGAACAAAATACGTTCTGTGGTTGTCGTTTTACCAGCATCAATGTGAGCCATGATACCAATATTACGAGTCATCTCTAGAGATACTTGTCTAGCCATAATTTCCTCCTATCGTAATTAGGTTGTGTTGGATCACAAAAACTACAATGGAATTACCATCTGTAGTGAGCAAATGCTCTGTTAGCTTCTGCCATTTTGTGTGTATCGTCACGCTTCTTAGCAGCGCCGCCAGCACCATTTATAGCATCAAGAATCTCGTTAGCAAGTCTTTCTTTCATTGTTTTTTCAGAACGAAGTCTTGCATAGTTAGTCATCCAACGAAGACCTAATGTTTGTCTTCTTTCAGGACGAACCTCCATTGGAACTTGGTAAGTAGCACCACCGACACGGCGAGCTTTTACCTCTAAAGAAGGCATAATGTTTTCCATAGCCTCCTCAAAAACCTCTAATGGTTCTCTTCCTGTTTTCTCTTTCACAATATCAAATGCACCATAAACGATTTTTTGAGCTACGCCCCTTTTACCGTCGTACATAATATTGTTAATTAAACGAGTAACAAGTTTAGAATTATATAGTGGATCAACCAAAACGTCACGTTTTGCAATAGAGCCTCTTCTTGGCACTTCGCTTCCCTCCTTCACATGAATGATATCATAGGTACTCGAAAGATAATCTCCCGTTGGCCAATACAGAGCGTTATCCACATACAAATAAAGTATATCTATATAACGCTGCTGCAAGCAGCCATAAGGTTTCTTTCAACTTAACCTTTGTTCAATTATTTTTTTGCTGCGCCAGCTTTTGGACGCTTTGCACCGTATTTGGAACGAGCTTGCATACGGTTAGCAACACCTTGAGCATCTAGTGTACCACGAATGATATGATAACGTACACCAGGCAAGTCTTTTACACGACCGCCGCGAATCATAACAACGCTGTGCTCTTGCAAATTGTGGCCTACACCTGGGATGTAAGCAGAAACTTCAATACCGTTAGAAAGTCTTACTCTGGCAATTTTTCTCAAAGCAGAGTTAGGTTTTTTAGGTGTTGCAGTTTTAACTGCTGTACATACACCGCGTTTTTGTGGGGAATTTTGGTTAATTGCAACTCTTTTCTTAGAGTTCCATCCCTTCAAAAGTGCTGGTGCTTTTGCCTTTTTCTCAGAAACTTGGCGTCCAGTACGAACTAATTGGTTAAAGGTTGGCATAAGAAACCTCCTCTCTCAAAATTTATATGTTAAATTAGGTATATTTTACCCAATTAACAGCAATTTAGTACTTTCCTTTTAACGCCTAAACCCACCATATACAAGTTGTACATGGTGGGTAATAGCTTAAAAATCAAAATACACTATCACGATTTAAAATTATATCATTAGATAGTATCATTTGTCAATACTTGATTTGTAGATTCAATTTCAACGTCACTATAGCATTTCATACCTGTACCTGCAGGAACCAATTTACCAATAATAACGTTCTCTTTCAGACCCAATAGAGGATCCACTTTTCCTTTGATTGCCGCATCTGTCAATACACGAGTTGTCTCTTGGAAAGATGCCGCTGACAAGAAGGAATCGGTTGCCAAAGAAGCTTTTGTAATACCCAGCAATACAGGAGTATAAGTAGCCTCACGCAATTCGGTTTCGCCTGCTTCAATTCGTTCGCGAATTGCTCTGTTTTCAGCTTCCATTTCGCTCTTATCTACCAAAGAACTTGGAAGCAAGCTGGTATCGCCTGCTTCGTCAATGCGAACTTTCTTCATCATTTGACGTACGATAACCTCAATGTGCTTATCGTTGATATCAACACCCTGCATACGATAAACACGTTGTACTTCCTGAATCAGATAATCCTGCACAGCCTGTGTACCGCTGATTGCAAGAACGTCATGCGGATTTACGGAACCTTCTGTAATTCTGGTACCGGCTTTGATTTCTTGACCTTCTTTTACAGTAATGCGGGAACCGAACGGAATCAAATAAGACTTTTGGTCTCCGATTTCATTGTTGGTTACAACAACATGACGGTTCTTTTTGATTTCCTCAAAGGAAACTACACCGCTGATTTCACTGATAATTGCAAGATGTTTTGGTTTACGTCCTTCAAACAATTCTTCAACACGAGGCAAACCTTGTGTAATATCTTCCGCACTTGCAACACCGCCTGTGTGGAATGTTCTCATGGTCAACTGAGTACCCGGTTCACCGATAGACTGTGCTGCAATAATACCAACTGCCTCACCAACATCAACAGGTTTTCCGTTTGCCAAGTTGGCACCGTAACATTTTTTACAAATACCGTGTTTTGCTGTACAGTCAAGAATAGAACGAATTTCAATTTTCTCAACGCCGCGGCTTACAATGATATCCGCATCACGGTCGTCCATCAATTTATCTTTGGAAACCAATACTTCGCCGGTTGCTTCATCTACAAAATCATGCAGCAAGTATCTGCCTATGAGACGTTCGGACAAAGATTCAATGGATTCTTTACCCTCTCTGATATCAAATACTTCAAGACCTTTTGTTGTTCCGCAATCGTCTTCACGGATAATCACTTCTTGAGAAACGTCTACCAAACGACGGGTCAAGTAACCGGAGTCAGCTGTTCTCAAAGCGGTATCAGCCAAACCTTTACGAGCACCACGAGAGGAAATAAAGTATTCCAAAATGTTCAAGCCTTCACGATAGTTTGCACGAATCGGAATTTCGATGGTTCTACCGGAGGTATTGGCAATCAAACCACGCATACCGGCAAGCTGACGAATCTGACTCATGGAACCACGGGCGCCGGAATCTGCCATCATAAAGATTGGATTGTAACGGTCCAAATTTTCCTGAAGTGCTTTTGTAACATCGTTTGTTGCTTTTTCCCATGTCTTCAAAACCATGTTGTAACGCTCTGCATCGGACAACAGACCCATATTGAATTCATCTGTGATTTCATCAATTTGCTGCTCTGCTTCTGCAATCAATTGTTTTTTCGCAGGTGGAATGGTAGCATCACATACAGCAACGGTAATTGCACTTCTGGTGGAATATTTATAGCCTTGTGCTTTTACCTCATCCAAAACTTCGGCTGTTTTGGCAGTACCGTGTACTTTAATACATTTGTCGATAATAGCACCAAGTTGTTTTTTACCTGCCAAGAAGCTGATTTCATAATCAAACATGGTATCCGGATTAGAACGGTCCACATAGCCCAAATCCTGCGGAATTGGACGGTTGAAGATAATACGTCCCACGGTGGTATCTACCAATTTGGAAACCGGTTCTCCATTTACTTCCATGGTACGGCGTACTTTAATTTTTGCATGGAGGCTCACTGCCTTTGCATCGTATGCCATCAAAGCTTCATTTTCATCTCTGAAGACTTTGCCTTCACCCGGCTCGCCGTCTTTTTCCAAAGTCAAATAATAGGAGCCCAAAACCATGTCCTGTGTAGGAACTGCAACAGGGCGTCCGTCGGAAGGTTTCAGCAGGTTGCCTGCTGCCAACATCAAGAAACGAGCTTCTGCTTGTGCTTCGGCAGACAACGGAACGTGAACTGCCATTTGGTCACCGTCGAAGTCAGCGTTATAAGCAGTACACACAAGAGGATGCAGTTTTAATGCGCGTCCTTCTACCAAAACAGGTTCAAATGCCTGAATACCAAGTCTATGCAAGGTTGGAGCGCGGTTTAACAATACAGGATGATTTTTAATTACAATTTCCAATGCATCCCAAACTTCAGGTTTGGCACGCTCTACCGCTTTTCTTGCAGCTTTGATATTGCCTACTGCTCCTGTTTCTACCAAACGTTTCATAACGAACGGTTTAAACAGCTCCAAAGCCATTTCTTTCGGCAGACCGCATTGATACATTTTTAATTCAGGACCAACAACGATAACGGAACGTCCGGAATAGTCAACACGTTTACCCAACAAGTTTTGACGGAAACGACCTTGTTTACCTTTGAGCATGTCGGATAAGGATTTTAATGGTCTGTTGTTCGGACCGGTAACAGGACGTCCGCGGCGGCCGTTGTCAATCAAAGCGTCAACCGCTTCCTGAAGCATACGTTTTTCATTGCGCACAATGATATCGGGAGCGCCCAGTTCCAACAAACGTTTCAAACGGTTGTTTCTGTTAATCACACGACGATATAAATCATTTAAGTCAGAAGTTGCGAATCTGCCACCGTCCAACTGTACCATTGGGCGAATATCCGGCGGAATGACCGGAATCGCATCTAAAATCATCCATTCGGGACGGTTGCCGGAAGCGCGGAATGCTTCCACTACTTCCAAACGTTTTAAAATACGAACACGTTTTTGTCCTGCAGCTGTGAATAATTCTTCTTTCAGTTCTGCAGCAAGCTGTTCCAAGTCGATTTTTTCCAGAAGCGTTCTGATTGCTTCCGCACCCATACCAGCCTGGAAATCATCTTCGTATTTTTCACGCATATCGCGGTATTCTTTTTCGTTGAGCATTTGCTTTTCTTGTAATTCACGTACATTGCCCGGGTCGGTAACAATGTAAAGTGCAAAGTACAATACTTTTTCCAGCATACGCGGAGAAATGTCAAGGATAAGACCCATACGGGAAGGAATACCTTTAAAATACCAAATATGTGAAACCGGAGCTGCCAATTCAATATGGCCCATACGTTCACGACGTACTTTGGAACGGGTTACTTCTACGCCGCAGCGGTCACAGATTTTGCCTTTGTAGCGAATTCTTTTATATTTACCGCAATGGCATTCCCAGTCTTTTTGAGGACCGAAAATACACTCACAGAACAAACCATCACGTTCCGGTTTTAGGGTACGATAGTTAATGGTTTCCGGCTTTTTTACTTCACCGTGAGACCATTCTCTGATTTTATCCGGAGAAGCAATGCCAATTTTTATAGATTCAAACACGTTAAATTCCATTGTGTAACCCCCTGCCTTATTCTTCGTCGCTGTCTTCTAAATCACTGTCGAAGGGTACGTTCAGTTCACTAAAAATGTCTTCATCATCAGTTTCATCCGCATCTTCGTCGGCTGCGTAATCATTTTCGAATACACCGTCCAGACCGTCTTCCGCATCCTGTACTGTGTAACCATCCAATTCATCGGTGACAACATGTTGTTCATCGAAAGTATCTTCAGATGGTTTAAAGCCGATATCATCGTCGTCGTCAAAGTTTTGTTTCAGGTCGATTTCTTCTTCGTCTTTATCCAATACTTTTACATCCAAGCCCAAAGACTGCAATTCTTTAATCAACACTTTAAAGGATTCAGGAATACCCGGTTTTGGAATGTTTTGACCTTTTACGATTGCTTCATATGTTTTTACACGACCTACAACGTCGTCAGATTTTACAGTCAGAATCTCCTGCAAGGTATAAGCTGCACCGTAAGCTTCCAGTGCCCAAACCTCCATCTCACCAAAACGTTGTCCGCCGAATTGTGCTTTACCGCCCAAAGGTTGTTGTGTAACAAGTGAGTATGGACCGGTAGAACGTGCGTGAATCTTATCATCAACCAAGTGATGCAGTTTTAGGTAATACATGTAACCGACTGTAACAGGATTGTCAAAGTACTCGCCTGTACGTCCGTCGCGCAGCAATGTTTTACCGTCTTCACGTAATCCTGCTTGCTTTAAGCATTCCGCAATGTCATCTTCATGGGCGCCGTCAAAAACAGGGGTCATAATTTTCCAGCCCAATGCTTTTGCCGCACGGCCCAAATGAACCTCAAGCACCTGTCCGATGTTCATACGAGAAGGAACGCCCAATGGATTCAAAACAATATCCAGTGGAGTACCGTCAGGTAAGTATGGCATATCCTCCTGAGGTAAAATACGGGATACAACACCCTTATTACCGTGACGACCTGCCATTTTGTCACCAACGGAAATTTTACGTTTTTGTGCAATGTAGCAACGAACCACTTTATTTACACCCGGACTGAGTTCGTCCTGGCTGTTTTCTCTTGTAAATACTTTTACATCTACAACAATACCATACTCACCGTGAGGAACACGCAGAGAAGTATCACGTACTTCGCGGGCTTTTTCACCAAAGATGGCACGCAGCAATCTTTCTTCCGCAGTCAGCTCTGTTTCGCCTTTTGGAGTTACTTTACCAACCAAAATATCGCCGGCACGTACTTCAGCACCTACACGGATAATACCGGATTCATCCAAATCGCTGAGCAAGTCCTCGTTTACGTTTGGAATATCTCTGGTAATTTCCTCAGGACCAAGTTTGGTATCTCTTGCTTCAATTTCATATTCTTCAATATGAATGGAGGTATAAACGTCATCGCGAACAATTTTCTCATTGATTAAAACAGCATCTTCGTAGTTATAACCTTCCCAGGTCATAAAGCCGATTAACGCATTTTTACCAAGTGAAATTTCACCGTTGCTGGTTGCAGGACCGTCAGCAATTACCTGACCTGCCTGAATGCGTTCCCCACGGTCAACAACAGGCACCTGATTGATACATGTACCTTGGTTGGAACGCATAAATTTCGTAATGTGGTAAGATTCTACGGAACCGTCATCGTTGGTAACGGTAACTTCATCCGCACTTACGCTGCGTACCACACCTGCTTTGCGGGCAAGTACGCATACACCGGAGTCTACACCTGCTTTATATTCCATACCTGTACCAACAATCGGAGACTCTGTTTTGAGCAAAGGCACAGCTTGACGCTGCATGTTAGAGCCCATCAACGCACGGTTTGCGTCATCGTTTTCCAGGAATGGAATCATAGCGGTAGCTACGGAAACTACCATTCTTGGAGATACGTCCATAAAGTCCGCTTGTGAACGCTCTACTTCCACAAACTCATCTCTGAAACGGCCGTTTACTTTTGCATGTAAAAAGCGTCCGTCTTCATCCAAAGGTTCGTTTGCCTGTGCAACAATGTAATCGTCTTCCATGTCAGCTGTCATATAAACAACTTCGGAAGAAACAATACCTGTTTCTTTATCCACACGGCGGAACGGTGCTTCGATAAAGCCGTATTCATTGATTTTTGCAAAGGTTGCAAGGTAAGAAATCAAACCGATGTTTGGACCTTCAGGAGTCTCAATCGGACACATACGTCCATAGTGGCTGTAGTGAACGTCACGAACCTCAAAGCCTGCACGGTCTCTGGAAAGACCGCCGGGACCAAGGGCGGACAAACGACGTTTATGTGTCAACTCTGCCAACGGGTTGGTTTGGTCCATAAATTGTGACAATGGAGAAGAACCAAAGAATTCTTTAATGGCAGCAACCACAGGACGAATATTAATCAAAGAATGAGGAGTCAATACCTCTAAATCTTGCGCCTGCAATGTCATTCTTTCACGAATCACACGCTCTAAACGGGAAAAACCAATTCTAAATTGATTTTGCAGCAATTCACCAACAGAACGAATACGGCGGTTACCCAAATGGTCAATGTCATCCACATTGCCAAGGCCGACTGCCAAGCAGTTCATGTAGTTGATAGATGCAAAAATATCATCAATAATAATATGTTTTGGAATCAACTCGTCCGCACGCAAACGAATTGCTTCTTTCATTTCTTCTTCATCGGCGCTGGTTTCCATAATTTCAGCCAATACGCTGAAACGAACGCGTTCATTGATACCGCACTCTTCTTTTGCGTCAAAGCCTACAAAATTCTGAATGTCAACCATACCGTTGGAAATGACTTTTGTTTCTTTTTCATTGACAAGCACAAAAGCTACAGAAACACCTGCATTGTCAATTTCCTGTGCTTTTTCAAAGGATACTACTTCCCCTGCTTCCGCCATTAACTCACCTGTCAAAGGATTGATGATAGGCTGAGTTAACTGCTGACCCGCAATACGGCCTGCCAAGTTTAATTTTTTATTGTATTTATAACGGCCAACGCGTGATAAATCATAACGACGGGCGTCAAAAAACAAACCATTGATATGTGTTTGCGCACTTTCAATCGTTGGCGGTTCACTCGGTCTCAGTTTACGGTAAACTTCGAACAAAGCTTCTTCTGTATTTTTACATGGATCTTTCTCAATGGTAGCCAAAATACGGTCATCTTCACCGAAATACTCTAAAATTTCGGAGTCTGTACCAAGGCCCAAAGCGCGGATAAATACGGTTACGGGGAGTTTTCTGTTTTTATCAATACGTACGTAAAAAACATCGTTTGCATCGTTTTCGTATTCCAGCCATGCACCGCGGTTTGGAATCACAGTAGAACTAAACAACTCTTTACCTGTTTTGTCGTACTCCATTTTATAGTAAACACCTGGAGAACGAACCAATTGAGAAACAATAACACGCTCGGCACCATTGATAACAAAGGTACCGCTGTCTGTCATAAGAGGGAAATCGCCCATAAAAACTTCGGACTCTTTGATTTCTCCGCTCTCTTTATTCAATAATCTTGCATTTACGCGAAGCGCTGCAGCGTAGGTAGCATCTCTTTCTTTGCATTCTTCCACGCTGTAGTTTGGTTTATCATCGAGTTTGTAGTTCACAAAATCCAGAACTAAATTGCCTGTGTAGTCGGTAATACCGGAAACATCCTTAAATACCTCTTTTAAACCTTCTTGAAGGAACCATTTGTATGAATTCTTTTGAACTTCAATTAAGTTTGGCATTTCCAAAACTTCATCAATTTTTGAGAAGCTCATACGGGTATTGCTACCCAATTTTACCGGTTTGACATTCACCATTGGCTTAATCACTCCATTCATATATTAACCGTCTTTTTCATATTCAATAACACTTTGTTTTGCAAACATCGCGCAATTCTGTCAATATTTCTAAAGACTCTGCTTGCGTTTCTACGAAATTTATGCTAAAATTACAAAATATACAGAAAGCATACCTCTCCATGATGATGCAGTATATTATTTTATAACAATATACAAGGTTTGTCAATATACATATGAATTATTTTTATTTTTGTCTATTTTATATATGGAATAGAAACAAAAGCGACAACAGATGTGAAAATTCTCTGTTGTCGCTTTTTGTTTATGCCAAAAAGATATTATTCGTGTTTATCATCGTTACAAGGTAATCTTCCAATGCCTTTAAAGTTAGCAAAATTATAAGAATCCAGTTTATCGCGCACCATATAAGAGATTTCTGCATAAATATTATGCACACGGCAGGAGGTATTGGTACAGCAATAATCATCTTGCTGACAGCGGCTAATCATAAACGGACCCTCTACCGCTTCAATTACCTCGCGCAAAGTAATGTCTTTTGGGTCTTTTGCAATCATATAACCGCCATGCGCACCTTTATAGGATTTCACCGCGCCGCTTGCCACCAATTTTCTTAAGATTTTCAGTGCAAAGCGCAATGGAACATTGGTTTGTTCGGATATGGTATGTGCGTCTATCTTTTTATTTTCAATGGCAAGTTTATCTACAATTCTAACAGCGTAATCCGCTTCCAATGTCAGATGCATAATCAAGCCCCCATTTTCTTTTATATTAATCCAAGAAGTCTTTCAATTTTTTACTTCTGCTCGGATGACGTAATTTTCTAAGTGCTTTTGCCTCAATTTGACGGATACGTTCTCTGGTAACATTAAACTCTTTACCTACTTCTTCCAAAGTTCTGGAACGTCCGTCTTCCAAACCAAAACGCAGACGCAGTACTTTTTCTTCTCTGGGCGTCAGTGTATCCAATACTTCTGCCAATTGTTCTTTCAATAAGGTATGGGAAGCGGCATCTGCAGGTGCGGGTGCATCGTCATCCGGAATAAAGTCTCCCAAATGGCTGTCTTCTTCTTCACCAATCGGTGTTTCCAAAGAAACAGGCTCCTGCGCCACACGCATAATTTCCCGTACTTTATCTACAGGCATGTCCAGCTCGTCGGAAATCTCATCGGCAGTCGGTTCATGTCCGTTAGTATGCAACAGCTGGCTGGATACTTTTTTTACTTTGTTGATGGTTTCTACCATATGAACCGGAATACGAATGGTTCTTGCCTGGTCTGCTATGGCACGGGTAATTGCCTGACGAATCCACCATGTTGCATAAGTAGAAAATTTAAATCCTTTGGTATAGTCGAATTTTTCTACCGCTTTAATCAAACCCAGGTTACCTTCCTGAATCAAATCCAAGAACTGCATTCCTCTTCCAAGATAGCGTTTTGCAATACTTACTACCAAACGCAGGTTTGCTTCGGACAAACGTTTTTTGGCAACTTCGTCGCCGTCAATAATGCGAATGGCAAGTTCAATTTCTTCCTCAGGAGAAAGCAAAGGTACACGGCCGATTTCTTTCAGATATACTTTTACCGGGTCATCAATTGCAATACCTTCTGTGCTGAGAGAAGATTCCAAATCTTCATCTTCTCCGTTTTCTTCTTGTGTAAATTCGATGTCATCCAAAGCGATGTCACCAAAATCTTCTACAATTTCAACACCTTGAGACTCTAATGTATCATAAAATTTTTCAATTTGTTCCGGCTCAAAATCCAGCTCTCCCAAAGCGTCTAAAATCTCTTTTGTGGTAAGTTGTCCTTTTGCCTTTCCCATTTCCAGTAAATCTTTCATAACCGTTTTTTTATCCGGTGCTGCCATAAGTTCGTTTCCTCCCAGTTAAGCGGCCGTTTATTTCTTTTGCTCTTTCAGCCGCGCCAAATAATCCTGTATTTCTTGTGTCTGCGCATGTTTTGCGTCATTTGCATTTAATTTTGTCTTTTCCTCTATAATAACATTGATATATTCCTCCGCGTCATGCTGTCCCATGGCAACTGCATTGTTCTTTGCCAGTATTCTTGCAATGGCGCTGATTTCTTCCATAGTAAAACTATCTGATATTTCGGTCAATCCCACTTGTAATCCATTTTGCATTTTATCAGTAATACTTTCGTACACACGGCGGTTAAATGCCGTACTGAACTGCTCCGGCGATAATACAGAGCGGACTTTTTCAGCCATATCGTTATTCTGAAACAAATAGGCAATTAAAGCTTCCTCCGCATTTGCTGCGCGGAAATTTTCCCTCTTGTCGGGATTGACCTGGTCTTTCAGTCCGATGGTTTGCTGCTGAAATTCCCGAAACTCTTTTTTCTGCTGTGCCTGATGCCGTCTTTTACTGAGTTTTTCAACCTGCATCATCACGGTCGCACGTTCCACTCCGATTTCCTGAGAAAGCTTGCCTGCATAAATTTCCTGCTCCATACGATTATCCAATGTAGATAACAGCTCTGTCGCACCATTTAAGTATTGCACTTTTCCCGCCGAAGATTCCAAATCACAGTCAGATTTTAATTTTTGCAGACGATATTCCACATCATTGCCGCTTTGTTCAATCAGCTGTTTGAATCTGACCGGCCCTTGTTCTCCGTAAGAACGAATGTATTCGTCAGGGTCTTTCCCTCCTGTAATGGAAAGCACTTTTACAAGCAACCCTACACTTCTGAGCAGCTGTATGGCACGAGCTGTTGCTTTTTGTCCCGCTTCGTCCGCATCATATGCAATCACCACTTCTTTGGTATAGCGTGCAATTAAATGCGCTTGCTCTGTCGTAAGCGCGGTTCCCAAACCGGCAATGGCATTGTCAAAACCAGCTTGATGCAATGCAATGACGTCCATATATCCTTCTGCCAGTATCAGCTGTTCCTTGCCACTATTTTTGGCAAAATTCATAGCAAATAATCCATAACTTTTCTTAAAAGCCAAGGTATCGGACGTATTTAGATATTTTGGTTTCTGATCCGTCATCGTTCGCCCGCCAAACGCAATCACATTTCCCCTTAAATCTATAATAGGAAACATCACGCGATGAAAAAAGCGGTCCATAGGCTTTCCCGAACGGGTTTTCACGGCCACATTGGCTTGTACCAATTCTTCATCCGTATAGCCTTTTCCTTTCAGATGATTCACCAATGCAAAACGAGTATCAGGTGCAAATCCCAAACCGAAATGTGTAATGGTAGAGGGTTTCAACCCTCTCTGCAAAAAATAATCCAAACCGACTTTTCCGCTTGGACTTTTTAAAACGCCATGGTAAAACTTAGCGGTTTCCCGATTGATTTCCAAAATACGGGCCCGCAGCTTGCTCATGCTGTCATCTACACCCAATTCGGGCAATTGCAGTCCTGCCCTGTCTGCAAGAAATTTCACAGCTTCCATATAATCCAGATTTTCAATGCGGCGGACAAAGGTAATGACATCTCCGCCTGCACCGCAGCCAAAACAATAAAACGAGCCGCTTTCGGGATATAGGTTAAAGGAAGGCGTATGCTCATTATGAAACGGACATAATCCAACCAGATTACGTCCGCGCCTTTTTAGCTGAACATAGGAGGAAGCAACATCTTCAATCGAATTGCGCAGTTTTAATTCCTGCAAAAATAATTCCGGCAAAGCCATTGGCATTCCTCCTTTCCATTTTCGTTAAATGCCCCAAGATTTTGGAACCACAATTTTTTGGAACAACGCCACGGCAAAGTGGTCCGTCATACCTGCAATATAATCACAGGCAGCACGTTCAATTCCTTCCTGTTCCGCAATTTGCTGCATGTCACTTGGCAGATGGTCTATCTGCAATACATACTCATACAGTGTTTGAATCAGATTGGGCACTTTTGTTTCTTCCTCTTTTGCTTGAGGATTTCGGTACACGTTATCAAACATAAATTTATGTATCTGATGATACGCTTGTCCTACCACTTCATCCATTTTGATATTGCCGTCTACGCTGTTTTCAATTAGGGAAATAACCATAGTATTGATTCTGGCAGAAGTTGTCGTGCCCAGCACCTCGGTCAAGTTGTGGGGAATATCGTCAGGGTTTAGCACTCCCGCGCGTACAGCATCATCAATATCGTGATTGATATAGGCAATGCGGTCGGCAAACCGCACAATACGTCCTTCCGGAGTATCGGCAAGCTTTGGACCTGTATGGCAAAGAATGCCGTCTCTTACTTCAAACGTCAAATTTAATCCCTGATTATTTTTTTCCAAGCGTTCCACCACACGGACGCTTTGTTCATTATGATTGAAATTCAGCGGAGAAACTTCTCTCAACGCTCTCTCTCCCGCATGGCCAAACGGTGTATGACCTAAATCGTGGCCCACCGCTATGGCTTCTGTCAAATCTTCATTCATGCGTAAAGCTCTTGCCACTGTACGGGCAATTTGAGCTACTTCCAACGTATGCGTCAGACGTGTACGATAATGGTCCCCTTCCGGAGAAAGAAACACTTGTGTTTTATGCTTTAAACGACGAAACGATTTGGAATGTATAATGCGGTCTCTGTCCCTTTGAAATGCGGTACGAATATCGCATTCCTGTTCAGGCCGCTGTCTTCCTTTTGTCTGCTTTGCCAAAGTGGCAAAAGGTGACAAAATTTGCTCTTCCAACAGCTCCGTGCGTTCTCTGATAGCCATAGCGTCACCACCTTTATAAAATCCGTTAAGTAGATATACGCCATTGCTTTCAAATATCCTTCTTTTTTCTAAAAAATTTTTTATTTTTACTTTTATGTCTCTGAAACGGCAAAAAATTCTTTTCCTGTAACGACTGCTTTCACTGCTCCGCAAGTGGTGTCTGTCAAGCGTTTTTCAAATGCTTGAAAATCCTCATGTGCCATATGAAACTTTATGTGCACGGTATCTTCAAATACAGTATCGTCTATCACACCAACGCATTCCGGAATGAGAGATGCAATTTTGCCGTATTGCGTATAATCGCATATCAATTCTGCCAGCAGGCATTGGCGCATATGCAGCACACCGCTTGCCTCAACAGCCAAGGAAGCCGCATGGGAATAAGCGCGTACCAGTCCTCCGCCTCCCAGAAGAATTCCGCCAAAGTAGCGGGTAACCACAACTACCGCGTCTGTAATATCTGCTTTTTGCAAAACATCCAGCGTGGGAATTCCAGCCGTCCCCTGCGGTTCTCCGTCATCGGAATAGCGGCGCGTTTGTCCCTCTCTTAACGAATACGCATATACATTATGCGTAGCGTCCCAATGCTTCGATTTGATACTCTGAATAAACGCAATGGCCTCTTCCTCTGTCTGAACAGGTTTGATATAGCCGATAAACTTAGAACGTTTTTCGATAAATTCTGCGCTTGTTTCCTGTTTTACCGTACGGTATGATTCCATAGAAATCTCCTCTTGCCAATATATAAAAAATGCGGACGGTACAGCTATGTGCACCGTCCGTCAATTTTAAGGACAAACCAAAAGAAATAACAATCATTCGTAAATGGCTTATTGCTTAAGATAAATTTACCTATCGAAACAAATTTATTTGCCTAAGGTAATTTACTTACCTTGCATACCATAACGTTTCTTAAACATGTCAACACGGCCGCTTGTGTCTACAAGTTTTTGTTTACCTGTAAAGAAAGGATGGCATTTGGAACAAATTTCTACGCGGATGTTATCTTTTGTAGATCTTGTTTCGATTTCATTTCCGCATGCACATTTAATGGTAGTTTTTTCGAACTTTGGGTGTGTATTTTCTTTCATTCTTGTCACCTCTTTCAGCGATAATTCAACGTAACAAATGAATTTTATCACAAATAGTATAAAAATGCAAGTATTATTTTTTAAATATATTAGAACGCAAATTCCCTTTAACGATTACGCACATAGGTATCATATTCTTCCAAACACATGCCAAGACTTCTCATTTTTGTGGCATGTTCCGTACCCACATAGCGAAACTGGGTGGCAGAGGCAATATGACCTGTAGCTGTAGTTTTACCGGACGGATAGCGCTGAATAAAACCGTAACGAATGGAATTTTTCTCAAGCCATCGGAACTCTTTTGTTGTACCAAAATCCACATCAGAACTTTCCGCAGAGGCAAACTGTACCGCCATACCAGTTTGCAGTTCACTGTAGTTCCCCGGCTGTACAGTTGTTTTGGCATCTTCCTGCGCACGGACTCTTGTGTAACCTCCGCTGTCCATCAGCCGCTGTACCTCTTGCTCATATTGCGTTTGCTGTGTTTCTTTATCAACATATCCACCCGTTACATTTAAGTGGCACCCGTCACGCTTAGCATCTTCCAGCATTTTTTCCAGTGCGGGAAGAATCCGTTCTTCTATTTGAACTCCTTTGAATTCAGTCAATTGAGCGGAAAAATCGGACTTTAGTTGTCTATTTTTATTTACCAGTACTAAATTAAAGGAATCATCATAAACAGGCAGTATAATAGCCGAAGTCTGTGCAGAATCCGATTGTGTTGTGTCCTGACTGCTCTGCAGCGGCCCTTGCAATATCATCCATATGACTACACCTGCCGCTGCAATAAAAACAATAGCGGCCGCCGCAACGCTTGCCATAATGATACGCAGACGTTTAACACCATCCGCATGTTTCCAGCCTTTACGGGTATGCATCACTTTTTGTGCTCGAATCTTTTTGGGCCGCATGGTTTCATCCTTTCTTCTGTTTGTTACTGATAACAAAAACAGGTATGCACCTGCATACCTGCAAATTACATTGTTTTATTTTGCTTCAAAAAACGCCTCAATACCAAGATAAGTCATGTAAACGTCTAGTTTAGAAACAATTTCAAACGGAGAATGCATGGAAATCACAGGAACACCAACATCAATAACATCCACATCCAAATTAGCAATGAACATAGCAACGGTTCCGCCGCCGCCGCCGTCAACTTTACCTAGCTCTCCTGTTTGCCACAGAATATTTTTGCTGTCAAAGGTTTTACGAATTTCTGCCATAAATTCCGCAGAAGCATCGGATGTACCTGCTTTGCCTCGTGCTCCTGTATATTTCATCACACCTACGCCATTGTTCAAATAGCAAGAGTTCAGCGGTTCGTAAGCACTGCCGTAAGTTGGGTCGTAAGCTGCTGTAACGTCTGCTGAGAGGCATTTTGATTTGCGCAGTACATCATAACCGTCCAAACCTTCCTGTCTTGCAAGGTCTGCCACAAAGTAACGCAGGAAGGAAGAATTCAAGCCGGTATTGCCGTCACTTCCTACCTCTTCTTTGTCTGCCAAAACAGTCAGTATTGTTTGTTTTGGTGTTTTACAGTGAATGGCAGCTTCAATGGCAGGATATGCGCAAACGCGGTCGTCATGACCGTATCCGCCAATCATACTCTTGTCAAATCCTACATCGCGTGCAGGAAACGCGGGAACAAATTCAATTTCGGCTGATACAAAATCTTCTTCCACAATATCATATTTTTCGTGAATCAGCTTCATAATATTCAATTTGAATAAATTGGAACCTTTATCCGCGCGAATGGGACGGCTGCCGATTAAAATATTCAGATTTTCACCTTCAATGGCTTTGGACAATGTTTTGTTCATTTGCTCCGCGCCAAGATGAGGTAATAAATCTGTTACGCAGAATTGCGGTTCGTCCGGTTCTTCACCCAAACGAATGTCTACAAACGTTCCGTCGCGACGTACAACACGTCCGTGCATGGCCAGCGGAATGGTGGTCCATTGGTATTTTTTAATGCCGCCGTAGTAATGGGATTTAAACAGCACCAAATCGTTGGCTTCGTACATAGGATATGGTTTTAAATCAAGACGCGGAGAATCAATATGAGCCGCAGCCATACGAACACCGTTTTTGCAGCCTTCTTTACCAATGACTGCCAAGATTAAAGATTTATCTCGATTGTTATAATATACTTTGTCTCCCGCTTTATAAGAAGCCTCTCTGTCAAATGGAACAAAGCCGTTTTTTTCTGCATACGCAATGGTCTCAAATACTGCTTCACGCTCTGTTTTCGCTTTATTTAAAAATGTTTTATAGCCTTCACAGAATTTATCTGCTTTTTTGACTTGCTCATCTGTTACGTCCATAAAACCGTTTTTACGGTTAATCAACAATTCTTCGGTTAATTTTTCTACAGATGTTTTTTCTGCTTTTTTACTCATTGATGCTTACCTCCTAAACATTCGCTGACTGCGAATTAAATTCTTCATATAATCTTTGATACTGCCGGTAGTTTTTCAATACCTTTTCCGTATACTGTTCTGTTTCGGGAAACGGAATATGTTCCAAATGTTCTCCGTCAGGTGCAATGGTAATATCCTCAAGCCAGTTGTCCACATTGCCAAATCCTGCGTTGTAAGCAGCTACAGCAGAAGATAACTGCGGATATCTCTCCAATAGTATGGACAAAAACATGCATCCATATTTAATATTTATTTCAGGATTGAGTAAATCTTCCTGAGAAACGTCAGTAATTCCCTCTTTGGAAGCCAGCCACTCATACGTTTCAGGCATAATCTGCATCAATCCCATAGCGCCCGCATTGGAAACTGCATCGGCGTCAAAATTGCTCTCCGCTTTTATCACAGAATAAACCAACAGCGGGTCTATATGATAATTTTGCGCTTCACGTTCTACAATTTCACTGTATCCCAAAGGATGAATACTTTTTTGAATTTGCTCTTCTCCACCGCTGACAAAATAAATGCCCAGCACAATACAAATCATCATTAGGATTCCTACCAGAGAATATACAAACTTTTTTGAGGAAGGTGTTTTTTTATGTTTGGAACGCTTCTTCCCGGAAGACTTTGCATGTGTGTTTGCCATTTGTACTCATCCTGCCTTCCTTACTATATCTGCTATCTGCTCGTATAATTCCGCACTTGCCGAACAACCGTCTAAAATGACATCGCATTGTGACAGATAAAAGGAATCCTCCGGTTGTGCATGAATACGCAAAAGCGCTTGTTCCTCCGTTAGTCCGTCGCGCTGTATAATTCGTTTGAGCCTTACCTGCACAGGAGCCAGAACCCCAATGGTTTTATGACAATCCTGTGATAATCCGCTTTCAATCAAAGTCGGTGCGTCCAGCACAATCACATTTGCTCCCTGCTTTTCATACTGCTGAATGAGCGTACGGATTTCCTTTACAATCCACGGATGTGTGGTTCGGTTCAGCTTTTGTGTCTGCTCTTTGTTGGCAAACGCACGTTGTGCCAAAAGCGTACGGTTGAGGATTCCTTTTTCATTGACAATGTCACTGCCAAAAGCATAACATAAATCTTTTAAACAGTCTACATGATACGTAGTGACTTCTCTTGCAATTTTGTCACAATCCAGAATGATGCAGCCTTGTTTCGCAAACAGTCGGGATACGGTTGTTTTTCCTGCCCCCGTAGGTCCTGTCAATCCCAATATCTTAGTCAAGTGTTTGCACCTCAAATCCCGCCGCACGAATCATACGGTTATAAACAGCCAAACTCAGCCCTTCCGATTGAGGGCATGCGGCATAAACCAGTTTATAATTCAAGTCATCCAGTTTACGCAACGCATGGAATAATTGCTGTGCCTGCTCCTGAGGACAATCTTTTTTTCCGTATGTAATAGCAGGAACACACAAACAGTTTTCCTGTCCAACGTAACACAAGGCTGCAACCCCTTCCGCTGCGTGCGCATTCACATAATGAAAAAATGCCTCATCAGAACCTTCCAGCAATATCAACTTTGCTTTTGGTGCGTAGTGCTTATATTTCATGCCCGGTGAGGCGGCAACGGAGCCCTGTTTCAACTGATGCAACACAGCATCGGCCATTTTGACCGTACCCAATACCTGTTGCAGCTGCTCTAATGTAACAGCGCCGGGACGCAGCAGTACAGGTGTTTCTTCCGCCAACGTTATGACTGTGGATTCCAACCCTATCGTACATGGACCGCCGTCAATGACCGCGTCGATTTTCCCATCTAAATCGTGCAGCACATGCGCTGCGGCAGTCGGACTGGGACTGCCTGAAACATTTGCAGAAGGCGCTGCCAACGGCACTCCCGCTTGTTGAATGACTGCACGCGCCGTAGGATGAGACGGAAATCTGACCGCAACGGTGGGAAGACCCGCACTGACTTGGTCGGGCACCAGATTTGATTTTGGCAATATTACCGTAAGCGGTCCGGGCCAAAACGTCTCCATAAGACGTTTTGCATGTTCGGGAATGTGAGAAACCAATTGCGCCAGCTGTTCATAAGAGGAAATATGAACAATCAGCGGATTATCCTGTGGTCTGCCCTTGGCTTTAAAAATCAGTTCCACAGCTGCCCCGTTGGTTGCATCTGCTGCAAGACCGTACACAGTTTCTGTTGGAATGGCAACCAAACCGCCGTTTTTTAACAGTTCTGCGGCAATTACAATATCTTCGGCACAGTTACCGTTTAATCGTTTTGTTTCTATTGTAATCCCCTCTTTCTGTTTGCCGTTATTCCTGAGACTCAATGGAATTTTCGATTTTTGCCGCTCTGTCTGCGGTAATCAAAGCATCTACCATTTCGTCTATGTTTCCGTTTAACATATCGTCAAATTTATATACGGTCATACCGATTCTGTGGTCGGTAATTCTGCCCTGTGGATAGTTGTAAGTACGGATACGCTCCGAACGGTCGCCCGTTCCTACCTGGGAACGTCTTTCTTCTGCCAACTGAGCGTCTTGTTCCTTCTGTTTTGCTTCATACAAACGGGAACGCAGAATCTTCATGGCTTTGTCTTTATTTTTCAGCTGACTGCGTTCATCCTGGCATTCTACAATCACACCTGTGGGCAAGTGTGTAATACGGATAGCGGACTCTGTTTTGTTAACATGCTGTCCGCCTGCACCGCTGGCGCGGTACGTATCAATTTGCAAGTCTGACGGATTGATTTCAATCTCAACGTCATCTACTTCTGCCAAAACAGCAACCGTTGCGGTAGAGGTATGCACACGGCCCTGTGTTTCCGTTTCCGGAACACGCTGTACACGATGAACGCCGCTTTCATATTTTAAACGGGAATAAGCGCCTTCACCTGTAATCATAAAGCTGATTTCTTTATAGCCGCCAAGCTCTGTTTCATTGGAGTTGAGCACTTCCACTTTCCAGCCTTTGGATTCGGCATACATGCTGTACATACGAAACAATACGCCTGAGAACAAAGCAGCCTCTTCACCGCCTGCACCGCCACGGATTTCCACAATCACATTGCGGTCGTCATTTGGGTCTTTGGGAAGCAATAATATTTTCAGTTCATCTGCAATGACTTCCAGCTGTTTTCTGGAATCATTCAGTTCCTGCTCTACCATCTCACGAAAGTCTTTATCCAGACCGCCCGCATCCAGCATTTCTTTTGCCTCTGCTTCTGCCGTGGACGCTTTTTGATACTCCTTGTATTTTTCTACTATCGGAGTAATATTTTTCAGTTCTTTCATTAAATCCGCATATAGTTTCTGGTCGGAAACAATATCAGGGTCATACAATTTTTCATTGATTTCATTATATCTGTTTTCAAACACCACTAAATTATCAAACATAGCTGCACTCCAAATTTTTCATTTTTATTGAAATCCCAAAACACCGCTACTGCGCTATTGCTCCGACTCTGTAGTTTCCCGCATGATTTTTTTTATATTCTTTTCACATTTTAGGCGCGGAACCATAATTTCGTGTCCACAGCCCATACAGCGAATTTTAAAATCCATACCGGCTCTCAACACCAGAAATTCTTTGCTGCCGCAGGGATGTTGTTTTTTCATCATTAATTTATCCCCGGGACGAACATCCATAATCAGCACCTCCGTCCGCTTATTTTTTCAGTACAGATTATTATATCACTTTCTATGGTCAAAGCACAATCTTTTTTCAAAACAAAGTAAGATTTCTATGATATCATATTTCTTTGATATCAAATTTTATCTGTTGCATAGCAGCATTTCGACATGGAATATCTACCCAACAAAAAACAAATACACGCATACTATAGAGGTTCTTTTTATCAAATGTACAACTTACTCCTTAAAGCAAGGATATATAAAACAACAATCACCGAGTATAACGTACATATACTCGGTGATTTCTAATATTTTATTCTGTTCTTATGGGATATAACACACGATATGATATCTTTTATTTTGTTTTTTCCCACAAGTACAACTGCCGTACACAGCACTGCTGCTGTTACGCCAATCACTGCAAGCAGTACCAACGGTGTTGTATCTCCTGTTTGGGCCGAATTTAAGTTATCATTCATATGTCCCGAAGCCGTTTTTTCTCTTACGGTTACTTTAATACTTTTTGTCGCTGTTACTCCGTAACCATCGGTTACAGTATAAGTAACTTTGTATTCTCCTGCTTTGGTTGTGTCAACCGTATTTTCTATTACTTTGATACCAGAGGTTAGGTCAACCCCGTTTTTATCATATGCACTTACATTTGCCAGAGGATCAAATGAATCTCCAACCGTTAATTCGATATCCGCTGCATTGATAACAGGCTGTTCATTTCCGGGCTGCGGCATTTCATTCTGCTTCCAAAAACGGTATGTCGCCTGTGCGGAAGAATGATTGTCATTGACTTTGGCTTGTGCATCCCATACCTGATATACACCCTCTGTGACTCCATTTGAGGTTAGTTTTACCGGAAAACTCATTTCAATTTGGGTTCCCGCAAACATATCTCCAACGGTAGCAGTCATAATCCACTTACCGTTCTCTTGTTTTAACTCTGCCTCTGTTATGACAGAACCACTCTCAGGATACTGACCTTCATTTCCAAAATACGCAAAGTCCCCTGTAATGATTGCTGAAGTATCAGTCGGTTCCATTCCTTCCGGTAATTCTATACGCAGCTGCACGTCTTTACCAGATAAAGCGCCTTCATTACCTGCAAATTGAATCGTTGCCTTTAAATCATATGTTTCACCTGTATTGGAAGGAGTGCTGTGCCAAACAGCAGAATTTGCTTCCAATGTAGTCTGATTGTCCACAGACAAAGCAGATGCCTGATAGAACACCGGCAACATGGAAATAACTGCACTTGCCACATTTTCTGTATTGTCTGCACGTTCTTCCACAGACGCCGTTTGGATTGTGTATTTCGCCTGATATACACTCTGTTTGGCTGTTTCCAGTGACTGTGTCAGCGCCGTTCCTATTTCGTCATCGCTGACTGTTAACTGTACAGAATTTGCTGCATTTGATGGCAGTGAAGCGAATACCTGAGATACACTTTCAGTATTTGCACCTGTCCAGCCGCTGAAATCAATCTTCTGTAACGCTGTCCCTTTATAACCGGAGAACATGTCAAAATTGCTCACATTCGCAAGATTTTCATTTGTAATAGAGATTGTTTCAACATCATCCATATATTCAAACATTCCATCCATGTTGGTAACACCACTGAGACCGGTCCATCCGGTAAAACTCTTGGTTCTTTTTGTTGTGATACTCGATATGGTAGATAAATCAACCTTATGGTCGTTTAGGTTCCAGTCATTGACGGAAATTTCCAGAGTTCCTGATCTTTGTGAAAAATAGTTAATCGGTGTCACAAATTCTCCTCCGAAAAGGCTGAATCCGTTTTTTAAATCCATTTGAATATCCCAATGATCTGCAATCAGTGTCTTCATACTATCTATCTGACCCCGCATAACGAAAACACCGTTCTCCCATTCTGTATACGGAGAACCGTTGATAATCCAATTGGAAATATTTAAAGTTTCCAGTTGACTCAAACCTTCAAAGGTTAAACTGAATACACAATCTTTATAATTCTGGACAAGTCCTGATAAGTTCAACGATTTTAGACTACTGCATCCATAAAAAGTAGCGTTAAAATTAGTCAATAAGAATGTGTTTTTCCATGTAGACAAATCTAGGTTCTGTACAGAAGTACAACCGTAAAAAGCATAAGCGATTGACTCTAAATGAGGTACCACCCAACCTTCGATTTTGACTTCTGATAATTTTGAACAACTGTAGAATGCATTTGTAAAGTCTTGCAATTCTGTTGGATTCCAACTGCTTAAATCTGCTTTAGTAATTCCGGAATAGGCAAATAAAGTACTTGCATCTGTTAACGTAGGCATATTCCATGTATCTATACCTGTAACTGTTTGCAGTTGAGTGGTTTTGAAAAACATATTTGAAACCGAAGTTACATTGTCTGTTTTCCAACTTGATAAATCAAGATTTGTTAATGCTTCACAGTACTGAAATGCCGCTGTAAGATCCTGCACATGCTCAGTATTCAGTTTCTCAATGCCTATAATTGTTTCAAGACTTTTGCTTCCATTGAATAAAAACGCAAGCGTTGTTGCATCATCGGTACGGAAGTTTGTTAAATCGACGCTTTTTACATTGGCATTCCATGCGTTGGTCGCATCTTTTGCTCCAAATAACACATTACTTTCGGAAGGTGCGTCAATACCGCCATTTGCTGTCAATACAAGGGTAAAACCATTGTTATTATCATCTTTCAGATAGGCAATGACATTGCTTCCTTCCTCACCAATCTGGCGGGCATACAGTGCTTCCGGAACTTGAGGCAGAGACACACGATATAGGTCTTGAGGGTCATTGGCATACTCGTAATCCAATCCCTGTGTTTCTGTCACAATAGACGTAACACGCCGTCCCACTTTTTCATTATTAACGTAAATCTCGCTAAAATCCAGCAGACCTTGACTTCCTGCATTGTTCAAGATTCTGCCTTGCTCTGAAGACGGCTCAGCAGGCGTTGCCTTTCCAACCTCCAGCTTCACACCAACATGACCCCACAGCGGCGCTAAGGTTATGTTGCCGTTTGGCATAGTAATCGTGGCTCCGCCATTGTAACGGGTTCCTACCAAGCTTGCATCATCTGCCTGTTTTACATACCAGCCGCCGAAGGTTTCCCCTTCTTTTGTAATGCCGGTTCCGTCATTTAACGTGACCTGCGTATTTACTTTTGCAGTTTGTTCCTCAACACTTCCCGTTACACCTTCGCCTAAATCATAAGTAATTGTATTGTTGTCAAAATTCAGCGTAACTTCAGGAAAATTAACTGTTACTGTTTGCGCATTCTCATCAAAAAGCCCCGTACGCAACGGCAATTGGACTGTAAACGGTTCAATAATTGTCTGCTTTCCACTTAAACCTTCTTGCAGGTCAACAACCATCCGAATTACATAGCTGTCTTGTTGCGCAAATTGATCAATTATAGACAGTTCAATATTTTTATTACTACTCTCATTATCTACCTTTATATTAACAAGCGATCCCATAATGTTATCCATAATCGGAATGCTTCCTTCGGTAAGCTCTTCATCTATATTGGTTACAGCGGATGTAAATGAAATTTTATGTGTAAAGCCAGAAATCTTATCTTCCAGCGGTTCCTTGGTATAAGTATCCAAAATGAATGCACTTACCACATCAAATAATATACGGTTATAATCATAGGGTTGAAAGTTATCATTTTTAACAAAAGCTGCTATTGACTTTTCAGATTTATCTGTATTTTGATACGTGGAGGCGTTGTTTTTAAAAATAGTAGACGGTTCCTTCTTTGCCTCAAAGGTAATCAGCTTATTGTTCTCTCCCAAAACATTTTTCAAAGCTGTTATAGAATCCTGTAAACCATCTACATTATCATAATCTTTATTTCCTGTCAGCCATATTACCGCTGTGGGATTTGCATTGGCTGATAATGTTTGAACTGCTTGAGCTGCTTTTTGCAGTCCAACCTGTTCTATATTACTTGCAGTATCTTCACTGCTCTGCTGCGGCATGTTATTGATTGCATTTAAAAAATCTGTAGATGTAGAAACCACATCGGATATATAAGGTTCGGTGTTATCACCGTAATAGGCAATAATTTGTGCTTGATTTGGCATATCATATGCATCCAGCAAATTTGCACCTCTGAAATTTGTTTGCATAGCACTGACCAAATTTTTGACAGTAGTGCTGTATGCAGCCTTTGAAGCATCTACAAGAAAAATAATGTTGGAACCGGTTTCCTTTTTGACCGGATTAACAGTATAAATGATTTCTGCTTTTGTAAGCTCACTATTTAAAAATTTTACTTGGGAGGTTACTTGAGGCGTACTGCCGTTTACCACATCTTCTTCGGTTTGCTCTGTTGCTGCAAATACTCCCGAAACGGGCAACAGGCCAAAGACCATAATCAAAGCCATGAACAGTGCCAACGGTCTTTTCCTGACGGTATGTCCCTTTTTCATTTCTGAATCTCCTTTCTGCATCTTAACAATTCCCTTTTGAATTTTGCAACCGTGATTTATTATCACCTCCTTTCGTTTGCTTGACCATATGTAAAAAAGCACAGTAAATCCGCACGTATTTACATACGCGCCGACTTACTGTGCTTTCTGCTTTCTATTTTTTGTATGCCAAAACAGGCAGACCAAGCCTCTGTCTGTCTGTCTGTCTG